>ENA-UOOM01000438-UOOM01000438.1-fermentation-metagenome-genome-assembly--contig:-NODE-438-length-48644-cov-19.539155_pt1 | contig 48644 bp, 46 predicted proteins | sample MGYA00245781_ERZ724031 | MGnify/ENA primary metagenome ERZ724031 (study PRJEB28704, sample SAMN03018317) | fermentation metagenome | biome: anthropogenic terrestrial biome; feature: soil; material...
AGGATGCGGGGGAAGGGATTCGAACCCTTGAACTCCTGCGAGACTGGACCCTAAACCTATCACATACACTTGGCGCTGTTTACACCTTTAACCGCGCCGGGAGAACGGTTGCCAATGAGTGTGATAGAGAAACTGAAGAACCTCGATCCGGTCAATAAAACGTATATCGAAAAGTACGTTCGCCACCTCAAGCTCAAGCAGCTGAAGCAGAAGACCATCGATACGAAGGTCTGGCGGATCTACACCTTCCTCTCCTGGAGCAAGTTCAGCGACGCACAAGAGGCAGGCCCGGAGCGGCTGGAAGACTACTTCATCGAGCGAAGAGCGACGGTCAGCCCCTTCACCCTGCAGGGCGACATCCTCGAACTGAAGCTCTTCTTCCGCTGGCTTGTCCCTGACAGGGAGAAGGAACTTTTCTGTAACATCCGGATGAGGCGTCCGCGCAAGCATCTCCCCGTCGACCAGTTGATCACCCGCGAGGATATCGTCCGGCTCGTGGATGTCTGCGACAAGCCGCGCGACCGGGCACTGATCATGCTCATGTGGGACTCCGGCGCCCGAATCGGGGAACTCCTGAACCTCAACATCGGCCACGTCCAGTTCGACCGCTACGGTGCGGTGGTGATCGTGAACGGCAAGACCGGGATGCGGCGCCTCCGCCTGATCAGCTCCGTGCCGGATCTGCAGACCTGGGTCAACACGCACCCGCTCCGTGCGGACGCAAACGCCCCGCTCTTCGTGACCTCCCGGAGGTATGGGCACGAGCCCCGGCGCATGAGTGTCCGGACGGTTGAGAACAAGTTGAAGTACGTCGCCCGGAAACTTGGGATGACGAAACCGATTCACCCCCACGCCATCCGTCACGCCCGGCTCACCGATCTGACCCGGAGCAACGGTAAGAAGCAGGGGCTCTCCGAGATGGAGCTCCGGCTCGTCGCCGGCTGGGAGAAGAACAGCGCGATGCCGGAGGTGTATGTTCACCTCTCAGGCGCGGATGTCGAGCGGAAGCTGCTGGAGAACGCCGGGCTCGTCGATGATGCGTCCGACCGGATGGATACCGCGCTCGAACCCCGGCAGTGCCCGCGATGCAAGGCCCTGAATGCTTATGACGCCTTCTATTGTGCGACGTGCTCAATGGCGCTCGTTGAGGAGGCGGCGAGAAAGGTGGACGAGTCGACGGAGGAGGCGAAGAAGAGCGGGGAGTATCTGGAGTATCTGGAGTTGGTTCGGCAGCTGAAGAAGGATTTGGGGTTAACGTGATCGGGATTGCTTCTCCAGTTATCAGTGTTGTAATGGCCTTATCATAAGGCCATAATGCACGCTCCATTTTCTGGCTCTTACTTTCGATAGGATGGGATGAGACAACATTCAAAGCGACCGAAGAGCCAATAGGAATATTTAAATAGTTATGTATAGTATGATATACTATGCCAAGTTACTATACTTTGGTATAGGTGATGGATGTGGACAACAGAACTTACGCGATCTGGCACTTTGAACTGTATCCCGATCTGAAGCACGCGAAAGCCCAGGATGACAAAGATCTCTCTACTATGCGTCCGGGCTTAACTAACCGTACGGAAGTGCGGGGGTATCTGAGCAAAAATCATGGTGGACTTATTGTTAATCCCGAGGAGGATCCCGTCGCAGGTTATTATGTGACAGTCGCCGCCAACTTGGTGGGGTTAAGAGACCTCACTGATGAGGAGACTGATGAAGTCTACGAGAAGTATGGGGACTATATGGCTCTTCTGTACATCAGTTCCGAGTCAAGTGCCCCAGACCTCGTTGGAGTATTCCAGCCGCTCAGCTGGAAGGAAGAGTATCCTCGCACTTCAACAACACCTGTCAGTTTCAGGATCCCGACACCGCTTCTAGAAGACTTTAAGGCCGCCTGCAGTAGTTATAACATTTCGCAGGCAGCAGTCGTCACTAACGCGATGTGGGACCATGCTATTGGATGGAGAATCGAATCGATTACGATGTCTCCGAATATCTTGCTCGGAAATGGCGAGGAGTGGAAGCCTGACTATTCCATACCATACGTGCGCATTGATGCAGGGGATGGTTGTTGATGTTTCAGGGTCTCAGTGAGAGAACGGAGACTGCTGTCTCCCTTTGCAATTTAACTCAACACTACATTCGCCTCTATCGTCCAGATGGTACTGCACTGGAACTGCCACCGAGCGGGAAAGTGGCGAGAGTGGCTTCTGCCCCGGAGATCCTCGGGGAGGTTGAGGGAGTTCCGGTTCTTTACACAACCTATGGACAGGCGCTCAACCTTCCCGATCCGCAGGAAGGGGTCATGTACATCACATCATGGGTGGTAGCAGAGGTTATGAAGAGAGCAGATGTTGTATGCCCGGACACATCTCCACGTTCTGCTGTTCGCGACGAGCAGGGAAAAATCCTGGGAGTGAAAGCGTTGCGATCATACACTGATATGGGTAACACCCCATCGCTGCGCATGGCCCTGCTCCATGAGCCGAAAAGCGCGTGTGTGTAATGCTATTGACTTCAACAGATATTTACACGCTTTTTCTCCTATAAAACAGACCCAGCCATTGTAGTCTTCTTGGCTTAATGGGCGAGCTACACTGTAGTTGCTCACGTTCACCGAGCGCGGTTCTCGCTTATAACTCCCCCACGCCCACCTCTTTTACGTGCGGGAACCTGCTTGGAGGCCGACCGACCAACGTCGCTCTCCTCAGCACCGATCACCATGATCCACCCGCACAGGAGCAGTCTATGAAAGAGATCACCCAGGAAGTGCTCGACCACATTCCGGACCCGATAGCAAAACTCGTCTGGGAGAAGTGGATCGCCGATGGTAAAGCCAGATTGATAACGCCAAACAACGAGGGAACAAAATGCAAAGCACAGACAGGATAGACGGCAGCCCACATGATGAAGCGTGCGCCAACATCGATTCACACGGGACTGCCAACAACTCTTCTCCGTCCGAAGTGATAAGATCAGCTACCGACGAGCGACACGCGGGTATCGTCCCGCTCTACCTGGTCCAGCAGGTCGTGGCCGCCGAAGTAAGTCGATACGGCCGGGCAGTGCGGGAGATCCACGTCGTCCGGACCGGCTGCCACTACTACACCATCACGACCGTAACCGCACAGGAGGCTGCCGGCCATGACTGAGCCGGGCACCCTCTCCCACGGCACCGGCGGGGCGCTCCACATCTCCGTCGACGCCGAGAAGTACCGGATCGAGCCTGAGGACCTCAAGAACCTCCTCTTCTACGGCAGGGTGATCCCGATCTGCGAGGACCGCTCGCGGACGACCCCGGGCGGTATCCTGGTCAGCGAGATCTCCATCGAGGGGCACGCGGCGATGAATGCCTCCGGTAAGGCAGTGATGCTCCACACCCGTGTCGGCTCCTACATCATCCCGCTCGTCAGTTTCCAGCGGGTCGCCCGCGGGGAGGCTATCTCCGCACCCCTCTTCCCCCTCGTGCCGGGGGTGACGGGATGAGCGACGGGCCACTGGGCCGGAGCTCGAGCACCAGAGGTGCGAGTGACGAGATCAGAACCGCGGTAAACGTACTTGCCCCCGATAGCAGCGTGGTCGAGGTCCGGGCACTCGCCGACGGCATCACCCACTCTGGCTACTTCGACGATCACGAGGCGCTCGCCCGGGCCGTCGAGGCCCTCGACGCCGACCCCTCGGTCGCCGGGATCTACGTCACTCTCAACACCGTGAACCCGGCCCTCCTCGCCCGCCGGGCAAACCGGATCAAGATGCGGCTCTCCCGCAAAGACGCCACTACGGCCGACGCCGATATTATCCGCCGGCGCTGGTTCCCGGTGGATATCGACCCGGTCCGGCCGAGCGGCGTCTCGTCCACGGACGCCGAGCACGACGCGGCGCTTGCCGCTGCGGAGCGGATCGCGGCCTACCTCACGGAGCAGGGCTTCCCCGCGCCCGTCCGGGCGGACTCGGGCAACGGCGCCCACCTCCTCTACCGGGTGGACCTCGATAATGACGAGGCGGCCACCGCGCTTGTGAAGGGGGCACTCGCGACCCTCGACGCCCTCTTCTCCAACGAGGCCGTCACCGTCGACACCGCGAACCACAACGCCGCCCGGATCTGGAAGCTCTACGGCACCACGTCGAGGAAGGGCGACAATACTCCGGAGCGGCCGCACCGGCGGGCGAGGCTCCTCGCCGTGCCGGACGATGTCCGCATGGTGCCCCGGGAGTACCTGCAGCACCTCGCGGCGCTCCTCCCGCGGGAAGAACCATCGCGGTCGAAGAAAGCAAACGGCAACGGTCCCGGCATCAACCTCGCTTCCTGGCTCCTCGACCACGGCCTCGCGGTCCGGAGCACCAGGCCCTACCAGGGCGGCACCCTCTATGTCCTCGACGAGTGCCCGTTCTCGCCGGCCCACAAAGACGGGGCGTTTGCGATCCAGTTCGCGAACGGCGCCGTCTTCGCCGGCTGCCACCACGCGAGCTGCGGCGGGGGCGCCCAGCGCTGGCCGGAACTCCGGGCGAAGTACGAGCCAAAGCGGACCAGGACCCCGACGAAGAAGGCCGAGTTGCCGCCTCTCCCCCCTCCTGCTCTCGTCGAGGATGAGCACCAGGCGCGTGCCATGGAGATTCTCAAGAGCGGCGACCCGCTCGCCTTCCTCCTCGACACCTTCAACAAGAGCCACGTCGGCGACCGGACCGTCGCGGAGTGCCTGATCATGTCCGTCGCCTCGCAGTCGGTCGCGAACACCAAGGGGCTGCACGTCTCGATCTCCGGCAACTCCGGCAAGGGGAAGAGCCACGCCTGCACCACGATGCTCAACCTCATCCCAGAGTCCCACAGGATGACCGGCACCGTCTCGAACAAGGCGCTCTACTACGCTGACGACCTCCGGCCGGGGACGGTGATCCTCTTCGACGATACCTCGCTCTCAGACGACCTGCAGGAGGTCCTGAAGTCGGCCACCTCGTCCTTCCACGAACCGATCGAGCACCGGACCGTCACGGCCGACCGGCAGCTCCGGGTCTGCTCGATTCCCGAACGGTGCGTCTGGTGGCTCGCCAAGGTCGAGAACCCCGGCGACGACCAGGTGATGAACCGGATGCTGACGGTCTGGATCGACGACTCGGCCGATCAGGACCGGCGTGTGCTCGAGCACCTCAAGGAGACGGAGGCCGGCATGTATCGGAGAGGGGACGACCCGGACGTTCTCACCTGCCGGGCGCTCTGGTCGGTCCTGAAGCAGCAGCGGATCTTTGTCCGCATCCCCTTCGCCCGCAGGATCCAGTTCTCGAACGTCGCGAACCGCCGGAACCCAGCGATGCTCTTTGACCTGATCAAGTGCCACGCGGCGCTCCGGTTCCTGCAGCGGGAGGGGAAGGAGACGGGCGACGAGATCCGGATCGAGGCGGCCCGGCAGGACTTCGATGCGGCTGCCCGGCTCTACGCCGCGATCAACCAGGAGGGTGGCGGGCAGGACTCGAAGATGACCCGGAACGAAGCCGCGGCGCTCGCCACGATTGCCCGGATGGGCTGGGAGACGTTCACGGTCCGGATGCTGCAGCAGGCGACAGGGTTGTCCTACCACCAGGTCCGGCGGATCCTGCAGGGCTACACCACGAGGGGCACGGTCTACTGCGGGCTGCTGGAGAAGTGCCCGGCGCTCGCCGTGGTGGACGCGACGGTCATCGATGAGAGCACCGGGACGACCGTCCGCCGGCACGAGTCCCATTTCCAGTTCGACGCCGAGCGCTACCGGGAGTGGACGGCAGAGCTCGCGGTCTGGCTGGAGGATGAGGGTGAAGGAGGGGAGGACGACTCCCCACCACCTTCTGGCGACGGTTTGCAACATCGACAACCCTGCTGCAAAGGGGAGCGCAAACATAGTTGCAAAGAGATCGAGGAGGGGGATTCTCAACGGGACGAGACGGATTTGATGAACGGAGGGATTTTGTCCGGAATCGATCGCGGCGATCAGAGGTCGTTTGCAGCAAAATCCGGATCACACAGTTCACCTGATCCCGTTCCACTGGAAGAGCATCTTGTTCTCGTGCATGGACAGGGGGTGCCGTGTGGTTCCAGGCCTGCTGCAAATGAAAAGATCGAACGCGCTAATTTATCGTCGAATTGTAAAAATTACGGCATATCAAAGATTCCGCACGCCAAAAGTGTTTGCGCTCCTATTTGCGCACCCCTTTGCAGCACGGGTGCAAATGCTGCAAACGGCGTCCGGCCGCTGTCAGGGGTGCTTGACCCCAGGTCGTTTGCCAGGGTGAAGGTCGAGCTCGGCCGGTGCGACGTATGCGGTGCCGCAAAAGCGGTCTACCGCTCGCGAGAGGCGCAGGCGAAGATCTGCGAGGGGTGTTATGCACGGCTGGTGCGGGAGGGGAACGCAAAGGAGGGAATACGGTGATCCCTGTCGATCCCCTGCAGGGGCCGGCCGTGGTGCTCGGCATGGCCGGAGCGGCGCTGGTGGCTTCGCGATCGCAGGGCATCAGGCAGATAGGGTTCGGTGCCTGGATTGTGGGGAACCTCCTGTGGGTGATATACGCGACGGTGGAGGGGAACGCCTATATGATGACCCTCTTCGGGTTTTACTGGGTCACGGCAGCACTGGGGCTGATGAACACACGAGAGAGGGAGGATGCGGCTCGGTTCGCACCGGAGAACTGAAGGATGCAGAACGGTCATCCGCTCAATAGTTCGTTAGAGCAGAACGCCATCTCATTGCACCATCATCCGACGCCGCACGGTGCAAACCGTTAACGTCAATGCAGTTCGGATTGAATCTCATTCCGATAGCAGCAAACAACCCTGCCGGCATAAACACGTTACATTCTTCTTCATTCCCGGGAGAATACTCAGAACGAGATCAGAGGCATAGAGAGGGGAGAGATGGCAGTCGGAAAGATCGGTGCCTGGACACATTTGGGAGCATCCGCGATGAGCGTCATAAGAGCTGCGGCATGACCCCCGTCCGCATCTTCATCAGCAGCGTGCAGAAGGAGTTCGCCGACGAGCGGGCGGCTCTCCGCGATTACCTGCGGGGCGACGCACTGATGCGGCGGTTCTTCGAGGTCTTCCTCTTCGAGGACGTCCCTGCCGCCGACCGCCGCGCCGACGACCTGTACCTCGACGAGGTCCGGCGTTGCGATATCTATGTTGGGCTGTTCGGGGACGACTACGGCTCCGAGGACGCCGGAGGGGTCTCGCCGACCGAACGGGAGTTCGACCTCGCCACCACCGAAGGGAAGTACCGGCTCATCTACGTCAGGGGCACGGATGACACCGTCCGCCACCCGAAGATGCGTGCGCTCGTCGGCAGAGCGCAGGCGGGCCTGATCCGGAAACGGTTCAACACCCCCTCGGAACTGGTCGCCGGGCTGTATGCGGCGCTGGTCGAGTACCTGGAGGAGAGGCAGCTCATCCGGTCCGGCCCATTCGACGCGGCCCCGTGCACGAAGGCGACACTCGAACACCTGGATCCTGAACGTATGGCGTGGTTCCTCCGCACGGCCAGGGCGACCCGCCGGTTCCCCCTCGCCCCCGATGCCTCTCCCGCTGACCTGCTGGAGCACCTGAACCTGCTCGACGACGGACAGGTGACGAACGCCGCGGTCCTCCTCTTCGGGAAGCAGCCGCAGCGATTCCTGATCTCCTCCGAGATCAAGTGCGCCCACTTCCACGGCACCGAGGTCGCCAAACCGATCCCGTCCTACCAGGTCTACAAGGGCACGGTCTTCGACCTCGTGGACGCGGCGGTGGACTTCGTCCTCGGCAAGATCGCCCTCTCGGTCGGCACCCGCGAAGCCGGCCCGCAGGCGCCGGTGCGCTACGAGATCCCCAAAGAGGTGGTGGCGGAGGCGATCGTGAACGCGGTCGCCCACCGCGACTACACGAGCAACGGCAGCGTGCAGGTGATGCTCTTCGCCGACCGCCTGGAGGTCTGGAACCCGGGCACGCTCCCGCCGTCCCTGACGCTCGAGAAACTCCGGCAGGCCCACGGCTCGGTACCGGGCAACCCGCTCCTTGCCGAACCTATGTATCTCACCGGCTACATCGAGCGGATGGGTACGGGGACGCGGGACATGATCCGGCGCTGCACCGAGGCCGGGCTGCCGGAGCCGGAGTTTGCTGTCAGTGATGGGTTCCAGACGATCATCCGCCGGATCCGGGGTAGAGGTGCCGGCGAACCTAGGGAAAAACCTAGGGAAGAAACTAGGGAAAAAACTAGGGATAAGATCCTGGCCCTGATCGCAGCCAACCCATCTATCAGCACGAATGAGCTCGCAGAGCAGATCGGTATCACACCCAAAGGGATTGAATGGCAGATCCAGCAACTGAAGCGGGCGGGTCAGCTCAAACGGGTAGGTCCAAAGAAGGGTGGCCGCTGGGAGATCACCGAAGGCGGTGATGAGTAGCGTCGGTGAGCGTGGGATTTTCACGCAGATGCTGGTCGTCACCTTCTTCTGGAGGATGCGTGAAGGCAGGCTCAACGAGGTGACGACAGAGCACCCGCACGACATCACCGTGGCTCTTCACGGCCCGGTCGGGAAAGGGCTTCTGATGAGCGAGGGGTCGGGCCGGAGCACGTTCTCCTACCGTCCCGGCCGCCACTCGATGGCGGGTGGATGTTCGGAGATCCTGGGATCTGTTCGAAGCCGAGCTCCGAACATTTGCCGGGGAGCTCCGAACATTTGATCGCAAGCTCCGAACATTTGGATACACTGCACGAGACCGCAAGACCGGTTGGATCTGTGCGAAAAGCGTCGAGGAAGATAGTTGAGGCAACAGTTCTCCGCCTCTGCGAGGGCAGATACCTGGCCCTTGATGACCTGGCCGGCCTGCACTCGCACCTTCGGGTGCTCACGCTCCACTCCGGAGGGAGCATCGCGGCTCGCAACCTTCTACGCGAGGGACGCGGGGACTACGCAACATTCTTGATCTTTGCCTTCAGTCTGGATGCGAACGTCTCCATTGAGCTCAGATCTTTGAACCCGGCGAGGATCACCTTCCCTGACGAGAAGATGAGGGCGGTCCCTGTGTCGCCCCGGTAGATCAGGCCCGGGAACTGTTCGGGCTCGTACTCGACCTGCTCCATCTTGAGCGCGACGACGAGCCGCGATAGCGGGACCTCGAGCTGGAAGTCGTCCATGCCGACGATGTTCCTGATCTCCGGCGGCGACGCGAGTGAAGGGTCGATGAGGGGTGAGATAAGGGTGAGGAATTCCCGATAGGAGGCATCGACCTCGTCGAGGGACGTGAGGCCGTAGATGATGTATTTCCCGCTCTTGTAGATGGTGGCCTTCCCTCTGGAGAGGAGGATGTAGGCCCCGTGGTAGTTCTCGGGATTGTATCGGTAGTTCGTATCGGGGAGCTCCGGCAACCGCTCAAACGGGACGGGTTGGTGAAGGTCGCCGGAAGCGACGATATTGATGAGTTTCATCCTTGAAAATTTATGGGACTTACTCCCGGAGATACCTTCCCCCGACCGGAACGAACCGCTCTGGCTTCATCACCGTATCGTACTTCTGGATATCCTCGAGCTCGAGAGCCATCCAGGGCCGCTTTCGGGGCACCTCCTTCCTGACCCGGACCCCTTGCCACCGCTCCTGGTTCTCGGCGTAGGCTTTTGCCTCCTCCCTTGTGAGGAAGATCGCATCCCCGAAGGTCTCGAAGAACGCGAGGGGGTTATCGTCGATGACGATCCGTTTGATCGTCGCCTCCCCGACGTAGCCGGTATCCTCATGGGACTGGTAGAAGACGAGTCTCATGCCCGGCTTGAGTTCTTTAAAGACAGTGGCGGGCTTGATGAAGACGGTCTTGTTGTCCTTGAAGAACCTGGGCATGAGGTGTTTGGGGACGGGGAAGGTGACGCCGGTGATCTCGGGCATCGGTTACGCCTCCACTCCGGCCCGTTTGAGGATGAGGCGGTAGTCCTCCTCCGGGATCTCGCGCATGGCTATCCTGAGGTGGCCGCTCCACATCGTCTTGTTCGTGATGAATTTGAGATCCTCGATCAGCGGCTTGAACTCAAGTGGTTCAGGGAAGACCGTAACCGGCCGGACCTTCATGCGGTAGGGAAGACCTCGTCGCCCATCTGCGGCGGGGTGACAAAGAGGCGGGAGTGGTCCTCGTAGGGTTCGGAGACGACTTCATAGGCGCCGGTTATCGCTGAGGGGAGTATTGTGTAGTCCTCTTTCTCCTGCCGGACGTACACGAGTATTGTATCCCCGGGCTTCACCCGCTGCATGAGGGTTCTGTTCCGCTTTGGAACTCCCCAGGTGTGCTTCGCATCGAGGATCTTGGCGTTGTCCCGGTTGGAGGAGGCGATCCAGTGGGTCATATGATAGAGTCATTAACTCCACATCATATGAGGTTTGTTTTTGTGATTGATCTTGAGAACTTATTTTTCACGTAGTATCTCTCCCTTACAATGAGCATTTTACTAAAGGATTTCTTGGATCAATCGAAATCAACCAAAAACAATTCCTAACGTTTTTATCGGAGAACAGGGCTATTAAAAACGTGTGCAGTACCGTATCAGCGCTCAACAGCAATATCCCGAGGATGCAGGTTTTTTAAACGGAGTCGGAGTGCACACCGCTCGAACAATAATGTTCAAAGAGATTTCAACCATTCTGAGCACAACCAATGCAGATACTTCGTTCGATGAAATTAAGGGTAAAGTAATCGATGAGAACCTGCTTCAAAAGGCCAGCATCTCCGGGAGACGAAAGTCATTTGCTTACCTGAAGAAGGCATACGGGCTCGATCCCGACATCCCAATTTTCAGAGCGCTCTGCTGGGCGTGGAACGTGAGCGAAGAGGGCGAACGCCCGCTCATGGCGCTTCTCTGTGTTCTCTGTCGCGATGCATCTCTCCGTGTCTCGGCATCTTACATCCTCACCCTGCCTGCTGGAACAGTCGTGGAAAAACAGGTGCTGTCCTCAGAACTGGAGCGCGCATTTCCAAACGTGTACAGCCCGGCGGTGGTCGAGTCGATGACCAGAAACCTGCTCTCATCGTGGACTCAGTCCGGGCATCTTCAGGGGTTTCGGGATAAGAGTCGATCGAAAGCCTCGTCTCGCGCCGGGTCAACTGTGTTTGCGCTTTATATTGCGTCTTTAACTGGATTAAAAGGGCGGACACTCTTTGATTCACTCTGGGTCCGGGCGCTCGATGCAACCGATCGCGAACTTCAGGACTCAATTCACCTGGCATCGAGGCGTGGGTGGCTGAAATATCACGAGAGTGGCGGTATGATGGAGATTACTTTAATACCTGAGATATTCGCCGGGGCGAGAGGTCTATGAGTAAGATTGACGATCTGCTCGCGGCATATCAAAAACAGATCTCGCTCCCCTGGAATGATCTCCTGTCGCCGCAGGAGAAGGTCTGGTTCTGCATTTACGATCCTTCCCAGGAACGCCGGCTCAGGAAGCAGATGGAGGCGTTCGCCATCGTCACCCAAGAGACGGGGCATGACTGGATCCCGATCGACGTTACGTTCCTCTTTGAGCAGTTTCTCGCATCCAACGAGCATCACGAGAAATACTACCGAAATCCCAGGCTCATAAAATTTGAAGAGAAGAACTTCCTTGAGCATCTCTCAAACTACGTTGGGAGCCGGGCCAGTTCGAGTACTTCATCGTCTGTTGTTGCGATCAGCGGCATTGGGGCACTGTATGGCATCATACGTGTCAGCAAGATCGTCGAGGAGATTGTGAAGACCGTCCCGATTCCCGGTCGCCTTCTGGTCTTTTTCCCGGGAGAGCGGGATGGAAGAAATTACCGATTATTAAAGGCGCGGGATGGGTGGAACTATCTCGCCACCCCCATTGAGGCAGAGGAGATGGAGTAATGACAGCAAATTCCCTTACAGTCTTAAATCGCGAGGTATTCTACAACGACCCTACGACCTATGCTCTACCGAACGACGGCGTGGCAAGGGTAGGGCCGCTTCCGGAGGACAGAGAGGACAGGCAGTGGGCTGTCGCCCGTTACGAACTCGAACACTTCGTCTGTGAAGGGTCCTATCACGATGGGCTCAAGAGAATCCTCAATTCGTATCTCCAGAACCTCGATCAGGGATCACAACCCGCAGTGTGGGTGAGCGGTTTCTTTGGGTCAGGTAAATCGCATCTCGTTCGCGTGCTTGAGTTCCTGTGGTCAGATCTCAGGTTTGCCGATGGGGCCACCGCCCGCGGAATCTGCAATCTTCCACCGGACATACAAGAAGCCCTGAGAGAGTTAACGACAGAGGCTCGTCGGACCGGGGGTATCTGGTCCGCGGCCGGGACGCTCTCCAGCGGCGATTCGGACGACCCCCGCCTTGCGGTGCTCCAGGTGGTGCTCCGCTCCGCAGGGCTGCCTGATATCCTCGATATCGCACGCGTGCATCTCTGGCTCGCGCACGAGGGTATCCTCGACGGCATGCGCGAGAAGTTACGGGCGATCGGGAAAGAGAAGGATATGGAACTGCCGTTCGTTTCGGAACATTTTGCGCAGGCCCTTCTCGAACTGAAACCAAAGTTCGCCGAGTCCGCCACACAGGCAACCGAGTTTCTCAGCAACCAGTTCATGACGGATCGCCGGATGACGAACGCCGAACTGATCGGTCTGATGAAGGACGTCTTCCTTCTCAAGGGTTCGGCCAGGGGGCAGGTCCCTCTTGTTCTCCTCGTGCTCGATGAGGTGCAGCAGTACCTGACTATTGGAGAGGGGAGCAAGCAGCTGCTCGCATTTCAGGAGATCATCGAAGCCTGCTGTAAGAGTTTCGGGGGAAAGCTGCTCGTCGTCGCGACCGGGCAGGAGGCCCTCCAGGCGAACGTCCTGCTCCAGAGGCTTCAGGGACGTTTTTCGGTTCCTGTCCAGCTGGAGTCAAAGGATGTCGATGTCGTGCTCCACCAGACGGTGCTTCGCAAGAAGGAATCGATGAAGAAGACGCTACAGTCGGTCTTCGACCAGGTGAACGGGGAGATCTCAAGGCATCTCGGCGGGACGAAACTCGCTCACCAGATGGAGGACGATGACGCCCTCCTCCTCGACTATCCCCTTCTTCCTACCCGAAAGCGGCTATGGGACAGGATTCTGCACGCTGTCGACACCGGCGGCATGAGTACGCAGCTACGCACGCAACTGCGTCTGGCATACGAGGGTTCCCGGAGCACAGCGCTTGAACCTATCGGGAGCGTCATTCCCGCAGACTTCATCTTCAACCAGTTGAGCACCTACCTGATACGGAACGGGCTGCTTGCGGATGAGATCAACGAGATGATCCGGAAGGAGGATGACGGGACACCGGACGGGAACCTCCGGTCACGCGTCTGTGCGCTGATCTACCTCATCCAGTATGTCGACGAGTCGTTCGGGGTTAACGCGAACGCACAGACGTTATCCGATCTTCTGGTCACGGATCTCTCTGCTGGGAGCGAGATGTTGCGGAAGAAGGTTCCCGAGCTTCTTCTGGAACTCAATGACCGCGGCGTGATCAGCGATGTGGGGAACCGGGTCTACCATATCCAGACCAAGGAGGGAAAGGCCTGGGACTCGGATTACCGGACGAAACTTGCGCAGTACAAGGCGGACGATTCGAGAGTCATGTTCAAGCGGGATGAACTGCTCGGCCGCGCGGTTGAAGAGAAGTTGCGTGGGCTCAGCCTGGTCCAGGGGAAGAGCAAGACCCCGCGCCAGACGGAACTTACTGTCTTCGGGTCACAGAAACCAGAGATCGGCACGAAAGTTCCCGTCTGGATTCGCCACGGGTGGGAGGTGCCGGAGTCCCAGGTGAGAACCGAGGCGCAGGAGGAGGGGACCGAGAGTCCCCTGCTCATGGTCTTCCTGCCCCGGATGCACCACAATGAGATCCGGAACGAGATCGCCGGGATGCTTGCCGCCACCGAGATACTTCAGAGCCGGCCGACACCGACGACGTCGGAAGGACATCAGGCCAGAACCAATATCGAGGCGAAGTGCAGGAACCACGCGACGAAACTCGCGGAGTATATTACATCCATTCTCGCGAACACGAAGTTGTATCCCGGGGGCGGGAGCCCGGTTGACTGCCCGGATCTTGTCAAAGCAGTCCACGACGCGGCGCAGAACTCGGTTCTCAGGATGTTTCCCCGGTTCAGTGATGCGGATGCCGTCGGCTGGGAACGGGTGATCCCGAAGGTCAAAGCAGATGCCAGAGCTCCGCTTGAGACGATCGGCTTTGCCCGGGCGACCGAGGAGCACCCGGTCTGTAAAGAGATCCTGCACCGGCTGCACTCGGGTCCAAAGACCGGCAACGAGATCCGGAACGCGCTCGACGCTCCGCCGTTCGGGTGGCCGAGGGATGCGATAGACGGGGCGCTCATCGCCCTCTGTGCTTCGGAGCACCTGGTCGCCACGCTGCAGCGGAAACCGGTTCCCGCGAAGGAGATCGATCGGAAGAGTCTCGGGAAGATGGAGTTCCGCACGGAGACGGTCGTGCTCATAGCTGACGATAAGATCGCCCTGCGGGGTGTCTGCAGTACGCTCGCGATCCCGACTGATAATGTTGCAGAGGTTGAATCCGCACGCAGTGTGCTCGATGCGATAAGTGCGCTCGCCGGGAAGACCGGGGGTGAAACACCGTCACCGGAGCCAGAGGTGCCGGAGTATCTCTCTGAACTGCGGACACTCTCCGGGAACCAACTCGTCAAAGCGATCGTGGCCCGCCAGTCGGATATCCGGGGTGACGTCCGGCGATGGCAGCAGACGGTCAAGCGGATCGAAGAGCGTATGCCTGCGTGGACACAGCTGGCAACCCTGAATGATTACGCGGAAGGGCTCGACATCCATGAAGAGATTCAGGAGCAGTATGACGCGATACTAGAGCGGCGGAGCCTGCTTGATGATCCCGATCCGGTGCCTCCTCTCCTGCAGAAGATCCGGAAGGGGTTGCGTAATGCCCTGACAGAGGGGGCGAAGCAGGTAAAACTTGCGCAGGAAACCGTGCTTGACGAGTTGCAGAACGATGCCCTCTGGCAGCGGCTCACGGATTCGCAGAAGGAGGATCTGCTGAGCACGTACCAACTTGTCGTCCAATCCCTCCCGCCGCTTGAGGACGATGAGGCCATCATCGCGCAGATCAAGAAGACACCGCTCGCCTCGTTCGCGCAGACAGCCCGCCTGATCGAAGGGTCTCTGCCTGAAATCAGGACCGAGATGGCGAAGATGCTTGAGCCGAAGACGGTGACGGTGCGGCTCGCATCGGGGGTCATCGTCAAAACGGAGGAGGACCTCGATTCTTACCTGGGCGACCTGAGAGTCCGGGCGATGAGCGAACTCGAAAAGGGTAACCCGGTGGTGTTGAAGTGACGGTGCTGGAGAAGTCCGCCCGGAACCAACTGGACAAGGCGGTGCAGGCAGCCCGCCGGGCTGCGACGGCCGGCGCCGACCGAGCCCTGCGGGCGCTCGCTGTGGACCAGGAGAAGAAGCCGGCATATCTCACTTCTGAGCAGAGCGAACTGCGCCGCCGGCTCCGTGTCCGGTGCCGGGGACTCGGATCGTGGCAGGACCTCGTCCGGGCAGTCGCTTATGAGCAGTGGCACCGGATGCTCTTTGCCCGGTTCCTGGCAGAGAACGGGCTCCTGATCCACCCGGAGTATCGTGCGCCGGTGACGCTTGAGGAGTGCGCCGAGATCGCACGCGCTCGCGGGCTCGACCAGTGGGAGGTCGCGGCTGAGTATGCGGCCGGGATGCTGCCAGGCATCTTCCAGCAGGACGACCCCCTCCTGCTCCTGAAGTACGCCCCGGAGGACCGGGCCGCCCTACAGGAGATCCTTGCAGGGATTCCGGCGGAGACGTTCCGGGCGCAGGACGCACTCGGCTGGACGTACCAGTTCTGGCAGACGGAGGAGAAGGCGACGGTCAACAAGTCGGGGCGGAAGATCGAGGGGGCGGACATCTGCGCCGTGACGCAGCTCTTCACCGAGCCGTACATGGTGCAGTTCCTGCTCCAGAACACGCTCGGCGCCTGGTGGCTCGACCGGCACCCGGAGAGCCCGCTTCGTGCAGGGTGGGTCTACTACAAGGACCAGGTGCAGCACGACTTCTCGGCGTTCCCGGCGACGGCCGGCGACCTGAAGATCCTCGACCCTGCCTGCGGCAGCGGGCACTTCCTCGTCGAGGCGTTCCACATGCTGCTCGCGATGCGACAGGAGGAGGGCGAGTCCCTTGAGGCGGCGATCGCGGGCATCGTCCGGGACAACCTGCACGGGCTTGAGATCGACCCCCGCTGCATCCAGATCGCCGGGTTTGCCGTCGCGATGGAGGCGTGGAAGGCCGGTTTCCCCACCGACGATTACCTGCCGCTCCCGAACCTCGCCTGTGTGGGCCTCCCCATCCGTGCGGAGAAGGAGGAGTGGCTGAAGCTTGCCGGCGGGGACGGGCTGCTCGAAGGCGAACTTGAGAAGTACTACGACCTCTTCAAGAACGCCGACAGCCTCGGCAGCCTGATCCAGATCGAGGAGGGCGGCACGCTCGTTCCCGGCGAGGTGCTGATGCAGAAACTGGAGAAGGCGCTCGCGAAGGAGAAGGCGACCGGCGATCCGGTGGCGGAGGCGTTCGGGGAGACGGCGAGCGGGGTGTTGAAAGCGGTCCATTACCTAAGAAAGAAGGACTTCCATATTGTGGTGACGAACCCGCCGTTTTTAGGATATAGAAAACAGATCAAGATATTGCAAGACTATTGTGAACAAAAATATCCCCATTCAAATGCCGATTTAGCAACGTCGTTTTTTGAAAGGTGCAACTCATTCGTGAGACCCTATGGGCAATATGGGCTTGTAACTCCCCAAAACTGGCTATATTTAACCACATATGAGATATTAAGAACCACTTATCTTCATAATCAAATGTTTGGCACGGTTGCTAGACTAGGAGCGAATGCATTTGAAACGATTGGTGGATCTGTTGTTCAAGTAGCATTGATTACATTAGCAAATACGCATCCAAAAGAGGAATCTATCTTTCTCTTTTCGGATCTATTAGCAACTAAATCGACGATTGAAAAGTCCACGGAACTAAAAGAAAATTTTAAAGAAATCCATCAAAAAGATCAATTGAAAAATCCAGATGCACGAATCGGATTGGATGCAGATTTGAGTTGTTCTAAGACGCTGGATAATTTTTGCTATTCAGCACAGGGCATAGGAACAACAGATAACCCTCATTTTGTAATAAAATTTTGGGAGATTGCTGAAATAAATGGAGATTGGGTTTACTTCCAGACTGCAAATAAAACAAATAGTCTAATTGGCGGATATCATTCTCTATTGAGATGGGGGTCGGAATATTTTGATTACATTAACCTACTCAAATCGCAAAACAGGATTGGGGGGGGATGGCAAGCCGGGCGTTTAGCATGGGGTCACAAGGGTTATGCAATTAATGTAACCGGTTCAAAATATGTTACGATTTACTCTGGATGTAAATTTGATACCACGATTGGAGTTGTCATACCCCGTGAAGAGAGATACCTTGCAGCGATTTACCGTTATATTACTTCAACAGAATATATCGATAATTTATTGAAAATCGATCCCACATTAAGCATAACTGAAGGGACGCTAATTAAGGTCCCCTTCGACCTCTCTTATTGGCAAAAAGTCGCTGATGAGATGGGCCCGCTCCCCGAACCCCACTCCGACGACCCCACCCAGTGGCTCTTCAAGGGTAACATCGCCGGCAGCGAACTGCCGCTCCACGTTGCCATCGCCCGGATGCTCGGCTACCGCTGGCCGGAGCAGCCGGCAGACGACCCCCTCGACGCCCTCGCCGACCAGGACGGCATCGTCTGCATCCCTCCAGTCTGGGGCGAGCGTCCGGCAGTCGAACTGCTCCGGAGCATCCTCGCCGCTGCGTACGGGGACGAATGGTCGCCGCGGAAAGAGGAGGAACTCCTGCGGCAGGCCGGATGCACAAAGACCGGCGGCCTCGAAGGATTCCTCCGCGACGAATTCTTCGCGTCGCACTGCAAGCTCTTCCACCACCGGCCGTTCGTCTGGCAGGTCTGGGACGGCACGAAGGACGGGTTCTCGGTGCTGCTCAACTACCACAAACTCAACCGGAGGACGCTTGAGAAACTGATCTACACCTACCTCGGCAACAACTGGATCTCGCAGCAGAAGGACGAAGTCCGGCAGGAGAAGCCCGGCGCCGAGCGGAGGCTTGCCGCCGCCGAAGCGCTCAAGGCGAAGCTTGAGCAGATCCTCGAAGGCGAGCCGCCGTATGACATCTACGTCCGGTGGAAGCCGCTCCACGATCAGGCGGTGGGCTGGGAGCCGGACTTAAACGACGGCGTGCGGATGAACATCCGGCCGTTCATGGAGGCCGGCGTCCTGCGGTGGAAGCCGAACATCAAGTGGGGCAAGGACCGGGGCACCGATCCGGTGCCGAACTGCTCCGGGACGACGGAGCGGTTGAACGACCTGCACTTTACGCTGGAGGAGAAGCAGAGGGCGAGGCAGAATGCTGGAAGGATTGAGACAGAAGATCAGTGACTGGATCTATACCGACCCATATAAGCGCGGGTTTTGTGCTTGCAGCGCTCTTCTTTTATCGGCGTTTGCAGTAGCTTTGCTGATCGTATTGTCTTTTCCAGGATTCAACATCACTAGCGAGAGCGCCCGCTCTTTTGTTAGCGCTTCGAATCAGATCCAGGCAACAATCCTTGCTATCGTAATATCCCTCACGCTCCTTGCAGTTGAAATGACCGCATCAAAGTATTCGCCGAGAGTCATTGAAATATTCAAAAGAAATGTGACATTGTGGTTTTTCCTCTGCAATTACATAGTCTCGATCATAATCGGCTCGATAATTCTCACGCTTATTGACAGTCTTAATTCGCCAAGATCTACTACGTTCGGAACACTTTTTGTTCTTGTATTGGGAGTATACCTGTCCTTAATGCTTATTCTCTACGTCTTCAGTACCTTAGATTTCCTAAACGCAGAAAAAGTTGTAAAAAATCTCGCAGATTTAATTGATATAGAGACAATCAGCCCGCAGGTTGATCCGTTCCAATCAGTCTTTGACGTCATTTATGGCGCAGTTAGAATTAATGACTTTACTACCATGAGCACGGGGTTGGCCTGTGCTGAAGAGCGATTTAAAGAGCTTATCGCTAATCGTCCGGCGAATTGGCAGGACGATTACATTTTGTTCCGGTTCTTTGATGATATCAAACGCTGTGGATTCTTGCTCATCGAAAAGAGGGAAGATAAATATGTGTTTGAGATAATCACTCGTTTGGAAACGATTAATGAATGGGCTTTCAAAGAGCAGCAGATACTTGTTCTCAATAGATCTTGCTCCGCAATAGAAGATGTTGCAGTTAAAGCGTGCGAATATAATCTGGTTTCTGTTGTTAATCATTCACTCACAACATTGAAAGAAACAGCCAAATCTATTGGAGGAATTGAGGGGTTAACTCAAGACGATGAAGTTACGGAGAAGTGGAGATTCATACTATTCTCATTTGCTGAATCGATAAGCAACATCGGAAAAGCCTCGGTCAAACATGATCTGGATACCTCCTCACAGAAAGCAATTGAAATACTTGATAACCTTGGAAGGTGTGCAATAGAAAAGAACCTTATCTTCAAAGATGACTTTGTCTTTAAACGAATCGGTGAGATCGCACTCGAATACGTAAACAGAGATAAAACTACACTATTTAATTCATCGGTTCAGATGCTGCAGTACCTTGGCAAATATTCAATCCACCAAAATAACGGCAAGGAAGCGCTCTGGATACTGGACGAATTAAGAAAGATTGGAAAAAGCGCAGCGCATCAAAAGAAGACGCGGTGTATCCGGAAAGTGGTAGATGCAATTCAATCTATTGCCATTAGTGCTACAGAAAAAAAGAGGGGCGATATTGAAGCAGATGCTATTGATTTAATTGTAAAGTTTAAATTGATATACTCCGCCCTTTTTAAAAGGGAAAAAGAGGTTCAGTCACTTGATTATGGCCCCGATACTATCACTGTCTCAAAAGAAGAGTATGATATTGCGCTCCAGTATGAGTCTATCTTATTGGACGAATGCCTTCGTCTACCAGACGATTGGGAAGGCGCTTATGACGATGATGATGCAATGGTCCTCTCGCTCTAATTCACATCAAATTGTATGAGGGAACTCGAAATGAAACAAACCTTCTTAGACCGGGTCCGCGACTCGCTCGCCGGCGCCATGAACGATTACAACCGGGAAGACGTCGTCCGGCAGCAGGTGGTCGTCTTCCCGGACAGGACCGGCGAGTGGGCGCCCATCGTCGCCCGCCTCCGGGACAGCCTCCCCATCGTCACCTTCGGCGCCTACGACCCGGAGCACCTCACCGGCCCGGCCATCTACCTCCGATGCCTTGTCGCCCATACCACCGACGCTCCCCTCCCCCAGGACCAGCCGGTTATCGTGTACCTCCCCGGGTACTCACGCGAACAGCTCCGCAACCTTGAAGACTGCCCCGACGAGATCAAACCGCTCGCCGGCCTCCAGTACCTCGGCAACGTCTGGTCGCAGCGAAACGGGCGCGACTGGACCCTGCTCGCGTTCTTGAAGACAAGCCAGGGCGGCCTCTCCATCCAGGTCCACGACGACGCCGAGACACGGGATGCCATCCGGAGCGCCGCGGCCGTCCTCGCCGACGAAGCCGTGGAGTTCCTGAAATCAAAGGAGCCGCTCAACGCGGCCTTCTTTGCCGAACTCCACCACCCCGACCCGAACAAGCAGATCCTCCTGTGGATGAACGCCCCGGCCGGAGAAGAGCAGCGGATGAAGGTCAGCGGCGACTGGGGAGCGTTCTGTAAGATATGCAGGAAAGAGTACGACCTCGACCCGGAGAAGGACGGTGCGGCTACTGCCGCGGAGAAGCTGGGCTCTCAGTCCGGCAGGTGGGCGGACGTATGGGAGCGGTTCACGGAGAAGCCCGGAGCCTACCCCGAGGTCCCCCGGCTCCTCCGCAGCGTAAAATTGCCCGGCTGGATGCCCTATCCGGACTCGTGGCCGCAATACAACGACTTACGCGAGAAAGAACTCTATCTGGTCTTCATGGCCCTTGCCGAGGCCTCCCCGGAGGAAGCACGCCGGCAGATCGCGGACCTGGAACGGGCGCACGCCCCGCGGCGGGAGTGGGTCTGGGCAGGAATGGGGGAGAGCCCCCTCGCCCGGGCTCTCGAACACCTCGCGCACCTCGCGATCATCACGGCCGACATGAAGTTCGGCGGGACCGTACTCGAGCAGGCAGAGCGGTACGCCACTACCACATGGCGGGCCGACGATGCCGTGGTCCGTGCGCTTGAGCAGGCGACGGACAGGAAGAGCAGCGAGGCCGTTGCAGCCGTTGTCAACGTGCTCTACCGGAACTGGCTCGACGCGATGGCAGAGGCGTTCCAGAAGGAGTGGCTGCAGGAACCGGCACCGATGCGCAAAGAGAACCAGGAGCCCGTTGCCGGCGAGGTTCTGCTCTTTGTCGACGGCCTCCGCATGGACCTCGGCCACCGCCTCTCTTCGAGTCTGAAGGATGCCGGGTACTCCTGTAGTCTCTCCCACCGCTTCAGTGCTCTTCCAACGCAGACCTCGACGGCAAAACCGGCGGTCATGCCGATCGCCGGCGAACTCGTTGCCGGGGAGAACCTGACCCCCAGAACTAAGAGCGGGGCGCTCGCGACGATCACCGCGTTACGCAGCATCCTTAACGACAAAGGGTTCAGCGTGCTCAGCGACTCCGAGACCGGCGATCCTGCGCACTCCGCCTGGACTGACTGCGGAGACATCGATACAGAGGGGCATACCAAAGGGGCTGCCCTCCCTGAAGTTCTCGACAGGGAGATCGAGAAGATCCGTGACCGGGCGATCGAACTCCTTGAGGCCGGCTGGCAGCAGGTGCGCATCGTCACCGACCACGGCTGGCTCCTCCTCCCGGGCAAACTCCGGAAGACCGAACTGAAACCCGGGCTCACAGAGGTGAAGAAGGGCCGCTGCGCCGAGTTGCGGGCCGACGCAGAGACCGACTACCCTGTCGTCCGATGGTTCTGGGACCGCAACGTCCGGATCGCCCTGGCACCCGGAGTCTCCTGTTTCGAGGAGGGGAAAGAATACGAGCACGGTGGCCTCAGCCCGCAGGAGACCGTCGTGCCGGAGATTGTCGTCAAAATTGGTGCGACACGCAGCAAGGGTATCGAGATCGGTCAGGTCCGGTGGGCCGGACTGATCTGCAGGGTCCATGTTGACGGCGCCGAAGGCTACTCTGTCGACATCAGATGGAGGCCAGCCGACGCAGGGAGCAGCGTCACGACCGGCAGCCGTACGGTCAGCATCGAGGGCAACGCCTCGCTCACCATCGAAGATGACGGTAACGAAGGAAAAGAGGCCTGGCTCGTCGTTCTGGACAGTCAGAAATCTCCCGTAGCACAAAGGGCGGTCCGAATAGGACAGGAGTGACAGTATGGTGGACCTTGACGCACTTGATTCAAAGGTAACGGCGGCGTTTGAAGGATACGTGGTCCGTAAAGACCTCGCCCAGAAGTTTCGCGGCGGCTACCCTGTTCCGACCTACGTCGCCGAGTTTCTGATCGGCAAATATTGTGCGACCACTGACGAGGCCGAGATCCGCGAAGGCCTCGCCATCGTCCAGCGGCAACTCACCGAACGAATCGTTCGTGCCGGCGAGAACGAACTCTTCAAAGCCCGGGCTCGCGAGCAGGGCTCGGTCAAGGTGATCGACCTGATCACGGCCCGGCTTGACACGCGCTCCGACACATTCATGGCCACCATCCCGACCCTCCTCCTCAACGATGTCTACATCCCGGCCGAGATGGTCTACGAGAACGAACGGATGCTGACCGGCGGGTTCTACGGCGAGGTCGAGCTCGAGTACGGCGCCGGCCCCGGCGAGGGCAAGAGCGGCCGACCGTTCTCCATCACCAACCTCCGGCCGATCCAGCTCTCCAAACGAAACGTTATCAGCGATCTGGCCCGTGGCCGCGAGGGAATGACCACCCGCGAGTGGAAAGACTTCCTGATCCGCAGCATCGGCCTCGAACCTTCTTCCTTTGACGAACGGGCGCAAAACGTCCTCTTCCTCCGGATGGTCCCGTTTGTCGAGAAGAACTACAACTGTATCGAGCTCGGTCCCCGAGGCACAGGCAAATCCTACCTCTACCAGCAGATCAGCCCCTACTCGCACCTGGTCTCCGGTGGCAAAGCGACCGTGGCCAAGATGTTCGTCAACAACGCCTCCGGGCAGCGCGGTCTCGTCTGCCAGTATGATGTCGTCTGCTTCGACGAGGTCTCCGGGATCAGGTTCGACCAGAAGGACGGCGTCAACATCATGAAAGGCTACATGGAGTCGGGCGAGTTCAGCCGCGGCCGCGAGAGCATCCGCGCCGAGGGCGGCATCATCATGCTGGGGAACTTCGATGTCGACGTCGAGCACCAGCAACGGATCGGCCATCTCTTCGGTCCGATGCCCCCTGAGATGCGAGACGACACGGCCTTCATGGACCGGATCCACAGTTACATTCCGGGATGGGATTACCCGAAGATCCACCCCTCCATGATGACCGAGCACTACGGGCTCGTCAGCGACTTTCTCAGCGAGTCCTGGCGGCAGCTCCGGAACGGCAGCCGGCTCCACCTGATCACCGACCGGCTCCTTCTCGGCGATGCACTATCAGGCCGCGACCGCCGTGCGGTCATGAAGACGATCGATGGCCTTCTCAAACTTCTTTATCCATCACCCGACTGCGAGATCTCGGATGAGGATCTCGAATGGGCCGCCCGCATTGCTCTTGAGTCACGGCGCCGGGTTAAGGAGCAGCAGAAGCGTATCGGATCGGCCGAGTTCCGGAACACGATGTTCAGCTACCGGCTTGGGCCGGATGGGATTGAGCAGTACGTCACCACACCCGAGCTTCACAGGGAAAACACGATCAGCCCCGAGCCGCTGCCGCCGGGGCAGTGTTGGGCCGTAGGACCTGACGAGGAGGGAGGGGGCAGCGGCCTCTATAAGATCGAGGTCACGGTCACACCCGGCTCAAGCATCCGGTTGATCAACGTCAAGGCGCCAGCAGGACTTCGTGAGAGCCTCCGGGCGGCTGAGCAGGTTCTCTACACTCAGGCTCGCCGTCTTGTTGGGGATCACGATCCTGCAGATGCTGAGTATTCGGTCCAGGTTAGATCGATGACGCCGGTCGGCGCTGGCGCCTCTCTCTCGGTCTCGATCCTCATGGCTCTCGCCTCGGCCACGCTCAACAGGAGTCTTAAGGGAGGCATGGCGATAGCCGGAGGCATGAGCGTCGGGGGTACTATCGAGCCGGTATATCATGCGCTCGACATGGCAGAGCTTGTGGTCGAAAAGGGAGCGACCATGCTCCTCCTCCCTGTTGCAAGCCGCCGGCAGATGAACGAGATGTCGGACGAGTTAGCAGCCCGGCTCACCGTGATCTATTATACCGATCCCCGCGATGCGTTCCTCAAGGCAATAGGGGAGTAAATAGAAGTTAGTGTAACGAAAGCTCTGTAGTATTGAATTGGCCCTGAATCCAATCCCGATCCGGAGAACGGAAAATCGGGGCCATGAATCCCTTCGCGTTTATCGAAACGTCATCTGAAAAAATTCATCGCAACAAACCACTTTATACCCGCTGTGAAGGTTCCAACAATTATCTGAATGATCACCTGTCCAATTGAGGTTGGAGGAAGCGCCGTCTGAAGGAAGTACTGAATGAAAGCTTCAATAAAATCACCAGAAACGATATGGGGCAATGCGTTGAGAAGTGCCAATATTCCTCCACCATAGATGTACATTGAAACAGCGCCTACAATGGTTAGAGGTGTAAAAATGATATATTTGAGTAGTCCTTCCTCATATGCCATTGATTTTTAATCTCCTTTTGACAATATAAAGCCGCCTTATGCCGTGTGAGAGTATCTGAGGAATCTGGGTGAGGCTGCCCCAAAACGCCTATGCTGGAAAGGAAAATGCCCTCGCCGCACCCTCTCCTGCCGTGCCTCCAGACTCTTCACCCGCTCATAGAACTTCGTGCAACCTATCGACCCGATCGCGACCTATCAAGATGGGTAGCCCTTCTTGAAGGGTGGAGCGATTGCAGGGAGTGAGCGGGGCATTTATATGGTAGCCGTGGTAATTGGGCTGTATCTCGAGGGGCATGCGAGGGGTGTTCTTTCAATCAAAACAGTATAGGCTCAAACGCACACAACTCTCCGGGTAACGTATGCACGATTATCTCCCACAGTGAGTTCCCTGCTAGTTTTCTCCACCACCTGTCAGAGTCCGATAGCGGCATGGAGCCGCGACAACCAGGACATGCGCTGCCCTGCGTCTCCCCCGGGATAGTATGACTCAGGAGGAATTAGCTTTGATGGAATCTTCAGAGAGGAGTGAGTTAATCGTGGTGAGAACTCTTGAAGAAAAATTGGAGATTATCGATGAGAGATTCAGTTATCCGCACCAATCAGGTCGAAATTATGAGCGCTCTTACATGGGAGAGGTTAGGCAGATCGCAGCATCTACTCTGAACCTATCTGAACCCGACCATGCGGTCAGTATCACACTCACTCGCTCAGACTGTGCCCCAACCTATCTCCGTAATGTCATGACGTTCTTTGTAGATGGTACCACCCCGTTCTTTATGATTAAAAGCGTGGGGGACTATTATAAGAAGTATATCCCGGAGGAAGCAGCCAAAACTATCGATATACCGGGTCAGGATCCCGAGGGGTGGCGGGAGATATCTGAACTTCGAAGGCCCGGGCAGTTTAAGGGAACGGATATCGAATTGCTTTGCGAATACATCCGGTATACCTTCAACTGCTGTATTGGACGGCGACAGGAACCAATTGTTATTTAATTCGGAGAAGGGGCATGAATAGCCTCTAAAGCAATTTTATTGCCCCTAAACCCGGTTAATCTCCCTTTTTTACCCACGGATGTTACCTGATTTATCGACTCTCTCAGGCAGAAAACAGTGCCACACAATTCAGTATCCATCATCGAGGTCTCGTCCAGAGTCTCTTTTGACACCATTGTTCTGCCTCAGGACCCCGATACTACTTTGTTATAATCGGTCTGAGTCAGCCTCTGGAAGATTGCCATCATTTACGTAAGTTGGTCTACCCATAGAGATTCTTAAAAATCCGCTTATATGCCGCTCGATATGAGATGCTTGAGCGCCTCAAAGTTGTTGTAATTCTTGAACTCGACGTTCTTGGTGCTGGGCTTGTACTCAAGGCGAGTTGAAGGCAAAAAAAATTCAATGACGCCGGATGGCCTGCAGGGTTACTTGCCTATACTTACCCCCCGAAGAAAGTAACATCGATCGACCACAATATAAACAAGATGATGAACACGACCAGCGCGGCTAACGCCATTCTGCCCTCGTACTCTTCTTTTGTCATATGTGAGGGTCTGGGAAAAATTCGCGTCAATGAAAGTCACCTCCACAACCAGAACCGGTAGAGTACCGGGTTGGCTGTAAACAACGCGACGAGAAATAGCCGTTTATGCCATCATGCTGGGAATTTCTCAACCTGTTACATTCTTCACCTACAGCGTATGCTGTTCGTTCGCCCATACATCCGGCTGCGGTGAGAGTCTGGATCAGGGGCATGCGAGTTCTGTACACGTGGAGGAATAGAAGGAGGAGATATATTGCTGTTTCTACCGGCACGCAAGGGGCGGGGAGTTTGAGGCCCGGGGAAGCAACACCAAGACCGTCGTCACCCCGGACTCGCCTGCCGGGCCAGTTCCATGAACGCCCCCCGGCAAAAGACCCTCCATCCCTGGACCCGGCTGCAGGTCCCCCACCGGCCATGGCCGGTGTGACAGGCGTTCGCCTGTGCCAGAAGAGGGCACACCCTTATCCCGCCCGACAGTTCCGCCAGGCCCCCGCCGGTGGGGATATGAAAGCAACCCCTTTTATTTCTGTGAACAAATGACTCTCTGATGCCCGACCGGACCCTGGAACCAGACCGCGCGGGTTCCAGAGAGATCGAACCCTTCTCCTCATCCGGCGAATACTTTTATGCACTATTCTCCAATAAAAATTGAATTTGAACCAGCAGGAGTATCGACAACGTGAGTCAGCCCCACCCCGTTCCACCCGAACTGCTTTTAAAATCAGCCATTCTCGATGCGCTCATCAAGGGTGTACTCATGGTCGACCACGAGAGTCGGGTGGCATGGATCAACCGCCCGCTCGAGCGCCTGCTCGGCGTCGACCACTGGCTGACAGGGGATGAGGTGGCGGTTGTGAAGGGGGTTGTGTGGTGCAGGGGCCGATGCCCTGGAGATCCGGCGCAGGAGTGCTGTGAGATTTCATCGAGAGTAAGGATGTGATGGCATTCCGCTTTCAGCAATCATCAACGGTGAAAGGGTTATCGCCCCCGATCTATCTGATAGCGAATGGAGCGAACTCAAGGCTCAGCATAGAAAAGGCCTCACTATAACAATGCCCTGCTGCGGGATGAGCGGGCATGCCAGAATATCGAAGTGCGGCCTCAAACACTTCTACCATGCTCACAGATCTGATGAGTGTGGGAGAGAGCCGGAATCGCTCGACCACTTAAGACTCAAGAACCAGATTTACCAGATCTGCAAAGCAGAAGGATGGGATGCTCAACCCGAATACCAGTCGCCGGCCGGCGACTGGCGGGCAGATGTCTACGCAACGAGGGGAGAACGGAGCGTGGTGTTTGAGATCCAGCTCAGTAAGATCAGCCAGGAGGAACTTCAGGAACGGGAGGAGAAGTACGCCCGGGATGGAATCGAGTCCTACTGGCTCTTGAGAAATTACCTGGATCTTCAGCCCTATTATGAAACGTGGGGGGACTACGAGATCCCTTTGAACTTTCAGAATATCGATAGAAACGACCTCCGTTTAACTCACGAAAGGCTTTACTACGTTCGAAAAGGCATCCGTACTATCGGCATCAACTCCGACAACAAGACGCTGTGTACAACAAAAAACCCGTCGACAGGATTGAGGGAATGGGTCTGGTATGTGCTGAACGGGGATTACTCGCATTATCTCGCTGATGTTAAGGCGCAACACCAGAGATGTGCCAGATTAAGAGACTCTGTGTTACCCGTCCTGGACGATCTCACCGAGTTAAAGGACAAATACTACTATTATCGACGCGACCTGAAGAGACTCTATGCGGTGTTTAAAAGCAATACCTGGGACAATCCTACAACTCTGAGAGAAGAGATCAAATTAATGTACGCGTCATTTAAGGGATTCAAGGATGCTCTCTGGAAGGTCTACTCCCCAAAAAACGGGTTTGTATGGAAGACCAATTCCTATTCTGAAGGTAAATATAGGGAACTCGACCTCGTCTCAGAGAATCAGATATCCTCAATCCGTGAACAGGTGAGAGACCTTAAAGAGCTCGAAGCAAGGTTTTCGTCAATATTCAACGACCTGGATCACTATCTCGAACATAATGGCAGAAAGAACCAGACTGTGGTGCACACAATCGAGAGAGGGACGCTCCATAAACCGGATGATATCGAGCAAGTGATCCATAAGCCGGACAATAAAAAACAAGAACAAGTGATCCACAAACCAAACGATAGAAAGCGAGAACAAGAAGAGAAGGTGTACTTCGAATTTGCGAAAGTGCTGCCCGAGCTCACCCTCGTATCGCAACAGGGGCTGAGGTACAATAATCCATACGGATGCACGTGGGCTATCAACAAGGACGATGCAATAGAGTTTGAGCAAAAAGGCTACGGAAAAATCGTAAACCGAGCCTCAACTTAAGATCTTTTTCAACGTATCGCTCGCCACCGCGAGTTCTGGCCGAGTGGTGCAGTTCACGGCCTACCTGGGGAAAAACCGCTGCTCTGGACCCTCAACCGGCAGACCACACTCCCTCCGGTCAGCGAGGGTCGCGCCTCCGGCGCTGCACTTCGTGCCCCCTCGCCGCCCTCCGGTCGTGGCGTCTGCCTGGTCTTCTCTTCCAGTATGGGACCTCTGACGACCATGACCGGCTCGGAACTCGCCGGTCATCGTCTGCTGGGAAGTGCTCGTCACGCCGTGCTCCGCACCGCGCTCCTCGCACGGAGGGGTGGCGCAAGGCCACCCCTCAAACGGACCCCACCGCCCGCGCACTTCGCGCTCCTCCTCCGCACCTGACGGTGCTCGAACTCCGTTCCTGATGGAACGTCGTTCCGCCCCCTCGGGAGGCGGGCAGTCCGTGGCGATAGGACCCGGCCGGAGGGATAGGCAAGTATCCCTCCGGCCTGTTCATGGGGATCTGTGTTCCCCTCCATTATGGAGCAAACGCGGGGGCAGCCGTTGCGCCGCGAGGCCGCGACAAGCGAGGGAGGGCGCCCGAAATACCAAAACGCAAAAAAATGATAGCGCTGTTCTGAAGCGATTACGAGCAAGCGCGGTTGACCGAGAATGCTCGCCCGTCCGGCGGGACCCGGCCGCTCCTTACTCTTCCTCGACCGGGTCGAGCAGGACGATCTTCACCCGCTTGCCAACCCACGAGACCGGCACCATAACATGACCGCTGTTCCCGGTTTTGGTAACGGTCTTCTCTCGCACTTCGTATCCGCTGACGGTGACGTCCACCTTCTCCATACTCATAATATGACCCTCGTATCATTAAAGTCTAACTAAAAATATACAATGTACATACAAAGTATAAACATTTAAATACTCAGCCCTCCTATACTATAATAGTGAGACGAGAAGCACTCACTGGAGGAATCGAGAGATGACATTCAAGAAAATCGGCAGGCTGGCCCTCTGCGACGGCCGGCTCCGGGTGGAGATCGACACGGTCGGATCGTTCCACTTTGACAACAACTGCCTGGTCGGCGAGGACGGCCGGCAGCACGGCTACGCGATGCCGAGCGCGACGGGAAGAGCGGTGAACCTGCACCTGACCGAAGGAGCGCTCTGCACGGTGATCAAGTCACAGCTCCTGCAGGTCGTCAACGGGAGTATCGGAAAAGCGGCAGTGTTCGAGGTGGCGTAAATGTCCTGGTCAGACGCGGCCACCACGAACCCCTGCACAGAAATGATCGGTGGGCAGCCCCTTAACCCTTCCGGGCGCCCCCTCTCTTTTACCGACGCGATCCCCTACCGCGACCTGCTGAAGATGGCAGAGTACGACGAGCAGGCTGCAGAACTGGACGGGTTCCGGGACCGGCTCGCAAGGCTGGCGGCCGAGGAGTGCCGGCAGAAGGCCGAGCGGATCCGGGAGCACTACCGGGATCTCGTCGCGGAGTACGGCCTCGCCTTCTGCGTGCAGCAGGCCGCGGAGGAGGACGAGCGCTACGGCAACGGGAGGTTCTTCTGATGCCGTCCTTTACCCTCCCTGTTTTTCGGCACAGCGACAATGAGCAGGACGAGCCGGGCGCCCCGGACCTTGTCGTCCTCGTGTCGCCCTACGAGACCGGCAGGCAGGCCGTGCTGGTCCCCCGCAGGAGGGGAGACGAGTGATAACGACTACATGCGACAGGTGCGGCGCCGTCGTCAGGGAAGAGCACTGCCGGACGCACCGGGAGCGGGAGACCTTCTGGGGAGCGCCCTGCTCCTACACGGTGATCGCTGCCTACGTCTGCCCCGAGTGCGGCTACGAGTGGGAGGCCTGAAGCATGGTATCGGTCTATGAGGTGGTCCGGGACCGGATCCTCTCCTCCCTCGAGGCCGGCACCGTTCCCTGGCGGCAGACCTGGCAGAGCCTCTCCCCGATGAATATCGTCACCCACAAACCCTACCGGGGGATCAACCGCCTCCTCCTCTCCGGCCACACCTGGTGGGGCACCTACAACCAGATCCGGCGTGCGGGCGGCCACGTCCGGCGCGGGGAGAAGGCGAGCGGGATGGTGGTCTTCTGGTCCTCCTACGACACGGAGAAGGTCACGAACGAGAACGGCGAGCAGGTGACGGTGGCGCTCCAGCGCGACCGGCCGCTGGTCCGGTACTACAAGGTCTTCAACCTCTCGCAGTGCGAGGGGATCGAGGTCGAGCCGGCAGGTGAGGTCCAGCCGATCGCCACCTGCGAAGACCTCATCGCCCGCAACCGGCCCCGGGTCGGCCCGGGCGAGCCGGCTTACTACCCGGGGAGCGACCAGATCGCCATGCCGGCACCGGACCGGTTTGCCTCTGCGGAGGCCTACTACGCGGCCTTTTTCCACGAGTTGACCCACTGGACCGGGCACGCCTCCCGCCTCGCCCGGCCGGGGATCACTGAGCCGATCCGGTTCGGGTCCGAGCGGTACAGCAGGGAGGAGTTGACGGCGGAGATGGGCGCCGCGTTTCTTTGTGCCATGACCGGCACCGACATGCCGGTGGCCGAGAACCAGGCGGCCTACATCGCCGGGTGGCTCCGGCACATCCGCGACGGTTCGGCGGCCGACGTGATCCGGGCGGCCGCGGATGCGCAGCGGGCGGCGGACTTCCTCACCGGGGGTGGTGAGGAGGGCTCTTCTTTTTCGGGCGGTGCGGCCGGGCGAGCTTCTTTGCTCCCGGTGGTCGCTGCAGAACATCGCCCTGGTTCTTCCCGGTGCACGGGACCGCGGACGCCCTCACCCGCTCGCTTCCGCTTGCACCGTGGCGGTCGCTTCTGCCTGCCGCGCGCACCGCCGGCTCCGCCAGGCATGCTCGCTGGCTAAACATTTATCATTTCCCAAACTGACGATCCAGTGTGGCTGATTTCTTTATAAGTTACAATATAGTCGACAAATTGTGGGCTGAGTGGGTTGCGGGGGTCTTGGAAGAAAATAGTTATTCAGTTATTATCCAAGAATGGGATTTCCGACCCGGAAATGACTTTGTTGTTTGCATGGACAATGCATTAAAAGAAAACAGTGTTTTAATCTCAATTTTGTCTCCCGATTACCTTACATCTGCGTGTTGTCAGGCAGAGTGGGCTTCAAAGTTTTGTGAGGATCCTACAGGTACACAAAGGAAAATAATTCCAATAAAAGTTCGTGAAACCGCCATAGGCGGCCTTCTCCGGTCGAGAATACACATCGATTTAGTTGGTCTCGAAGAAGAACAAGCAAAAGAGAGGTTATTGCAAGGCGTTTCACAGGAGAGGGCAAAACCATCACACCCGCCTCCTTTCCCCGGTACAAAACCAACATCGAAAAGACCAAGATTCCCCGGAACACTTCCTGAGACTTGGAATGTTCCTTTCCTTCGCAACAATAATTTCACAGGCCGTATTGGGGTTTTTCAGGCAATTGAGGCCTCATTAGACTCGCAAATACCCTCGTCTCGCATTCACTCGATACACGGTTTAAGTGGGACTGGTAAAACGCAAGTACTCGTTGAATACGCATACAGATTCTCTGCTAAATATGATCTGGTGTGGTGGATAAAATCGGAATCCCCAGAAACAGTCCTCACTAATTACCTTGATCTCGCTGAAAAAATAGGTTTGGATATCTTTGATATAAAAGAGCCAAAAGAGAAAATAGGCGCTATTCGGAGATGGCTTGAAACAAATTGCAACTGGCTATTAATATTTGATAATGCTAAGAGGCCTGAGGATCTAATTGGCTTTCTTCCAAGGTCAGCGACAGGAGACGTTCTGATCTCTTCAACATATCCTCACTGGGGGGAGTTATGCAAAGACACACTGGTTTCTGCATTCAGTCGAGAGGAATCGCTGGAATTCATCTATAAGCGGACTACACAGGATTGCATAGATGAGGCTAATTTGTTAGCAGAGTCGTTGGGGGATCTGCCGTTGGCTCTTGCACAGGCGTGTGCCTACATTGAAGCAAAGGGACTCCAAATCTCTGAGTACAACGGTCGCTACAAAAAATATCACGTAACCCTCCTCGATAGGGGCATCCCTCGAGATTATCCCTTAAGTCTAGTAAAAACTCTAGAGATATCTTACCACGAAATTGAAAGTCAGTCCAAAGTCGCAACCGACTTATTATCACTCCTTTGTTTTTTTGCACCGAATGATATCGATCTAAGTATATTAAGTAAAGATCAGGAAGCGATTCAAGAGCCATTAAGGTCAGTGTTAGGCAATGAATTGCTTCTTGACGACACCCTCGAAATTTTATTGAATTACTCTCTCATCGAGCGGAACAGAGATTATATTTCCCTCCATAGATTAGTCCAATCAATTCTCCGCAATCGTCTGGAAGAGCCATTTAAAAGGCAGATGAGTGCTACCGCATTGAAAATATTGTGTGATAATTGTCTCTTCGACTTTAGTGATTTCAATAACTGGCCAAAAGTATTACCTCTTCTCCCACACGCACTCGTCACAATTGAAATCGCAGAATCTTTAACCCTCGATGGAGGGATGAGAGGCTTCCTGCTGAATCAATTGGGCATATACTTTACTTCGATCGGTGATTACGATGTTGCAGCAAAGACATTCAAGAGATCGTTAGAATCTTTTGAACCTGCTTTGGATCGGGAGCATCCGATTTATGCAAGAGTTTTAAATAACTATGTAATAACTTTACGGCACCTCGAAGATCCTTCTCAACTGAGTGCGTTTGTTGCTGAATTAGAAAAGTCGCTTGACATTCATATCAGAACTTTTGGTCCTCAAAGCCCCGAAGTAGCTCCAGCGCACACAGCACTCGGCGTAGTTTTAAAAGATATCGGTGGGAAAGAGAACCTAATAAAGGCCGAGAAGCATTTTATGTTTTCTTACATTACCAACCGAGATCATATAGAAGAAAACCCTTTACGGGCGTCTACCGATTTAAGTAACCTTGCCTCAATACGGCAGGAATTAGGAGGCTCAGATAATCTAATGAGGGCTCGCCTTCTTCTCGAAGAAGCCCTTAGTATTGATGAGAAGTATTTTGGTAGCAATCACCCTATCTACGCGATGCACTTAAACAATTACGCTCTACTCCTTCAGGACCTCGGCCGCACGCAAAGACAGCATTGGTTGTGTAAATTAGCTAACACAAAGTTACATGAGGCTTGTCGGATAATGCTGGAAAAATACGGTGATCAGCATCCGGAAACTAGGATTGTATTGGAAAATCTACGAAACTCCGATGCATTTCTTTCAAAACTGAACCAGAGTTAGAATTTCAACAGGGCGATCTTCCGCACTCACGCTGCTCGCTTCGGAACACCGCCCTGCTTTTCTGGTGTCCGAGACCTCGGACGCCCTCACATCATGACAGATGTTTCCACTTGCCACTCGCATCGCTGGCGCTTGGGCATATTCATGGCAGCGGATAGAGTTGAGAGAAATTTCTACAAAGGGCTCATTTTCCTGAAGGAAAGAGAGGTAAAGAACCTCTCTCTCACGCCAGTGCGGGCACGGCGTCCGCCCAGGTCTCGACTGCGGTCCGGATGGCGTCGTCCTGATAGGACGAGATCCGGACGGTCTTCCTGGTGAAGGTGACGTAGTAGTCGTCACCGGACGGGTCGTGGCACTTGAGCTGGCAGTAGTAGGTTTCGCCGGCAAAGTTGCGCTCGGCGTCCCCGCCCATCGCGGCCGCGAGGGTCGCGTTTGCGAGAGCCTCCGCGGCGTTCGCGTTGAAGGCGGTGATCGAGGGGGACTGCAGGGAGACGTTCCCGACGCGCTTCCCCTCGCCGTCGATGAAGTCCACCTTCGCGGTGTAGTGCTCGCGGTTCCGGACAACGGCCGCGACGGGCTGGCCGTCGGAGCCGGTATACCCGACGCACCCGAAGGGGTTGTCATCGATGATGGTCTCGATGAGGTTGTCGAACGACGTTACATCGGCGATCGGGACAGCGAGGTCCCGGACCGCCGTCTTGTTGACGGTCTTCTGCACGAAGTCTGCCATGTTGGTACTTCCTGCCTGCATGCTCCCGGGAATATGACAGACAAGCATAGGATATGCCTTCCAGTAATATTAGCCTGACTTTATCTTAGACCGCAGATTTGGCCGGGATTCCTGTGTATATCCTTTACGGTCAGCCTTTTGGGGTCCGATGGCACATAGTCCTCGGGGAGGGTTACCAGGATGACCGGGGAAAAGACCACCAGGGAGCTCGTTTACGAGACGAACCGGGACGTAAAGTGGATCTGCCGGACGCTCCAGAGAATGGAGGCGCAGGACGAGGAGTTCGAGGCCCGGATCCGGGCGCTGGAAGGGTGGCGAGCCGAAAAAGTGGGCGAGGAGCGCCGGCTCTCGACGGTGAGCGCCGGCGCCGGCGGGGTCGTCGGAGGGGTGGTGGCGGTGCTGGTGCGGGTGCTCGGCGGGGGGTGAGAACCGGCGCATCTAGCAGAGATCCTCCGCCGATCCGATGCCTTCGGAGAACTCCTCTACGCTCAGTACGGTACCAAAGGATGCGGTGAAGATACGCGAGGTCCTCCGGCGTCATAGTGGTCTCCCGTACCTTCCTGGTTAATGTGCGTCCTGCCATTACGCCCGCCCGTATCTATGCTGAGTGGTATGACGCTCACCTCGTATCAGTCTTTTAAGGGGCGGGAAGGTTCTCCGGCACGAATAGGCGAGCTCAAACGACAGAATAAGCGCGTTTGAGCCCCGAACCACAGTAGAGGGGTGATCAGGCAGCCTCGTCATCAAGCATCTGCCTGACTGCAACCTGGAGTTCCGGGATCTTGTTCTTGACGACGTCCCACACGATCTCGTTATGGATCCCGAAGTATGCGTGAATGAGGATGTCGCGCATCCCTGCAATCTTTCTCCAGGAGATATCGGCATGTTTGCATTTCAGCGGTTCGGGGATGAGTTTCACGGCCTCGCCGATGACCATGAGGTTCCGGATCACTCCGTCCTGCACCAGGTCGTTTGCCAGGAACTCCTCGTAGTCCATTCCCCGGGTATACCGCTCAATTCTCCCGATAGCCTCGAGGATATCCCGGAGATAGAGGTTATACTCCCGGGACATATCGAACACTCCGGAGGATGTGCGGTGCGAGAGCCGGCTTTATGGCATCGCGGTCGACGAGGTCGACTTTCCTCCCGAAGAGATCTTCGAGGAAGAACTTGAGGTCCATGTACGTGTCAAAAGAACGGCCCCCTTTCTCGAACTCGATAAGGATATCGATATCGCTCTCTTCGCGCTCTTCGCCCCGGGCAAACGATCCGAAGACCCCGATCCGCCTGACGCCAAGGCTCCTGATCCGTTCCCGGTGTTCTGCCAGCGTGCCGAGGATGCCATCAGCCGTAAGCATGCCTATCATACTCCTGTTACCCGCCCGTCAGGATAACGCTTTTCCCCCGGGTTGCCGGCCGCAGGGTGGTGGCGGCGAGCATTTACCACCCCGGCAACGCTGTTTCTTCCGGTATACCCCCCATGGCTCACTGTTGAGCAGGTAACAATCTGTCTGCGGGACGGTTGCACCGGCGGGGTCGTTGGCGGGGTGGTGGCAGTGCTGGTGAAGGTGCTCGGTGGATGATCGGCCACACCGGATTTTTCGGCCATAGTGCCCTCTATCGGACAAAGCAACGGTGATAAGAGCGTAAACTCCTCCCGGCACAACTCCTTTTTCACTTTCACCATGCGCACGGCTCCCGCTTAAATAACCACCCCCCGACGATCCCTGTATGAGAACGCGACTCCTCATGTCCGACCAGACACTCTTCCGGAGCATCGATGTCTTCGAGATCGATTACGCTCCAGAGTTCTTCAACTACCGCGAAAGCCAGCTCAACGACCTTGCCTACCAGATCCGCCCCGCATTCGAAGGCGGGCGGGCACTGAACGCCATCTGCAGGGGTCTGCCCGGGACCGGGAAGACGACCAGCGTGCTCCGGATATTTTCCGAGCTCGAGCAGACCACCAAAAAGATCGTGCCGGTCTACGTGAACTGCCAGAACGACCGGACGAAGTACATGGTCTTCTCCCGGGTCTATGCCGCGGTCTTCGGCCATGCTCCGGCGCGGACCGGGGTCTCGATCCGGTCAGTGATGGACGCGATCGGCGGCGCCCTGCAGCGGCAGGAGAAGAGCCTGATCGTCTGCCTGGACGACGCGAACCTGCTCCACTACAACAACCTGCTCGGGGATGTCGTCAACTCCCTGCTCCGGCTGCACCAGGACTACCCCGGCGCCCGGGCCGCGGTCTTTGCGACGGTCAGCGACATGAACCTCGACCTTGCTGCCGACCTGAGCAAATGGGTCATTTCGCCGTTCCGCCCCTCCGACATCTACTTCCCGCCCTACGACGCCGACGAGATCCGGGGCATCCTCCAGGACCGGATCCGGATCGGCCTCTACCCCGGCGTCTTCCCGGCGCCGATGCTGGACCGCATCGTCGAGCAGACGATGGAGTCGGGCGACGTGCGGGTGGGGCTGGACCTGGTGAAGCGGGCGGTGCTGAACGCGGAGTGCGCCGCCCGCACCGAGGTCGTCGAGGAGGATATCACGAAGGCCTACGAGCAGGCGAAGCACATCCACCTCGCCTGCACGATCCGGGCGCTCTCGACGGACGAGCGGCTGCTGCTCCGGAGGATCGCGGAGATGTCGCAGGAACAATCAGGCCCGCTGGTCTCCGGCACGATCTACGGCCGGGTAGAGGAGACGCCGAAGGTCGGCTACACGGTCTTCTCCCGGCAACTGCGAAAGCTTGACTCGCTGCGACTGGTCGACCTGATCCGGGTGCAGGCCGGCGGGAGGACGAGCGAGGTTGCGTTGCGCTATGAGCCGGAGAAGGTGGTGCAGATCTGCGGGAAGCGGGGTATCGGCGGGGAGTGAGGGGCCGGCATCTGTTCACGATGCTAAAGATCCATCTTTTTTGGGATATGGAGACTGCCGGCGGGGACCTCGACCGGCAGACCACACTCCCTCGCGGTCGTGGCGTCTGCCTGATCTCTTCTTCCGGTATGGGCTCTCTGACGGCCGCGACCGGCTCGGAACTCGCCGGCCGCCGCCTGCAGGGGTGCGCGCTCCGCACCGTGCTATCGCACCGTGCTCCGCGCGGGAGGCGGTGGCCCTGCGGGGCCACCCCCTCTATTACGAGTTTTTCAGATGGGTCGATCAGTTGTTTCTCCCCATCCACGGCCTATCGCCCTGCACTGCCCGCCCCTGAGGGGCGGAACGACGTTCCGTAGGAACGGAGTTTGAGCACCGTCAGGTGCGAGTGAGGAGGCGCGGAGCGCCGGGCGGTGGGGGTCGTTTTAGCGTACCTAAATGTGTGGATTAAAACCGTAGGAAAAAGATTCAACGATTCAATAGTTTCAACTTTGAACGGGCTTCGTAGTTCTCTCCAGTCAAGCCTGAAGTTAGGTAATCGTCATCTAATAGGCGTAGTACTATCCACATATTGCTTTGACAGAAAGCGACGCTGCCATCCGCATCCATCTGGAGTTCGACATTGTATCGATGAAGCTGCTCTGATATTCTCTCGCGTGAATATATGCTTGGGTCGAAAGACCGATATGCAAGGATTCTCGCGAGCTTACGAATCATCAGACCGTGCTGCGAACAGTATTCGACCACACCTTGTAAATTGCAGATGAATTCGATGCCATCAAGTTTGGATTGATGCACGGATATCGCATGCATGTAATGCTCTTTGTAGTCGAAGAAAGCCTCAAAGTTCGGTCTGTTGAAAATGAAGACCTGATTCGATGTAGGAGACAATACTTCAGCAGTAACATCGGGTTGTAAGAAAGCTGCATCGTATGAGCCTTCAATAGTCAGGATATTTGCATTAACCTCTGAAAATGATCCGTCCCTCACCATTGCAAGAATTCGTCCTTTATGCAGTAATTTCGTAGGAGTACTCTTTTTGACTAAATATAGCGTGTTCCCCTGATTTTCGATTTTGACAATATAACCCAGCACAGAGCTGTAATTGTCATCCGAAATGGTATCCAGATCACTCTGCGCCAGTTGAAGTAAAAGATCTGTGAGATAGGGAACGTCTGCGGCGCTAATGAAATCAATAGTATATCTATCGGACGCGGAGAGAATGCCGTGCTCAATGAATTCAGGCTCTCGAGAAAGTATTGCATATATCTGGCTCTTCGCAGATTGGAAGAGTTCATCTCCGATTCCGTCCGAAATGGTCGTAGAATATGGGGAATAGCAATATCGTTGAGGGCCATTTGACTTCTCTCGGATAATAAAAAATAAGGTAATATTCGGCTCACGAACATGATTTAGAAAAGAAAAGATGTCGTTAAGCAACCTCATTCCTCCAGATATGTTGCCTTATCAACTTTATGCAACGACAGGGTCATGTTACGAGGTACTTTTTTCCTTCTGGTAATAAGCGTGATCATTTGAGTAGAGGTCTCTTCTCCCATAGAGGGTTTGTAAACCTCCAGCTCATAGATGTTGTAAGAAAAAAACAGAAGAAGCGGGTTAACGTATAACAAGTCCGAGTTTACGTAAACCATGAACACTATAACCAGGAGAACGACTAGTGCGGCCCAATCTTGCCATATGTTGACATTTAATGGGAGAAACCCGATGATGTACGGCAAGAGGTATGTTAATGACTCTTTCATCTTATTTGTCGCGGCAGTTACTCGGTATTCCTCTTTTGTTGTCTGCCTGGCAATGCGAACTATGAGCCACCACCAAATTAAGCTGTAGACAGAAATCACAACAAAAAGTACGAAGGTCGGAAGGTTGAACCAGTTTTTAATGGTCAAAATAAAGAACAGAGGGAGGTAAGCACTTAGAAAAAGACCAACTTTCACCCAGAGTCTCATTGTGGTTCTCTCCATCGCGAACTTATCCTTCCAGTTACGCCTGATCTATCTTCTGCGTTATAATCTGATAGTTCTTGCTTAACTCACCCGCACACCCCCTGCACTTTCTCCAACTCGTATCACAGCACGATCTTGTTCGTCCCGCCGCTGGCCTGCACCCGGATCAGGTCGACCAGCCGCAGGACGTCGAGTTTTTGCAATCACTTGAAGAACACCGTGTAACCGATTCTCAGGCCCTCCCTCACCGTCGCGTAGACCGCACCGAAGGTCAACGGCTCAATCTGCTCCCGTGACAACTCTGCGATCCGCCGGAGCAACTGCCACCCCTGTTGAGAGCGCCCGGACATGCTCGCGGCTGTTGGTCGGGTTTGCGGACCCCCGTCCTGTTCTATCGGCAAGAGGGTCCCCAACTACGGGCTATCGCCACGGACTGCCCCCCCTCTTGGGAGGGGAGCGGAGCGACCGAAGGGAGCAAGCGGAGGTGGGATGCGCTGGAGTAAGGTACTTCTAAACGTTGCTCTAGAAACGATCATTTTTCTTGAAAGTGGTGATTATGAGTATCTCCACTCCGCCTTAAATATTAGAGTGAACTCTTGATTATTCTGCATCGGCAGAAGATATTATACCACGATCTGAGGTTTTCGACCACTCATTCCAATAAGGAAGTCGACTCTTTAAGAAGGTTTTTCGAGTTTGTGATATATGTTTATTTGAGTCAATCGCAAATTCGAGTCCAGTTAACTGTGAACGCTCTTTGGCTAAACTGGGAGACCATTTAACCGTAGCGGGAACCGATATAGTCTCGAATATCACTTTACCATCCGATTTCCTAACATTCATACAAACTAATTGATCTGCATTACGATCTGGAGCCAACCGATCATAGGTCATAATTTTCACATCGGGTGGTAGCAGAAGATGACTTCGCAGTTTAGTGAAGTAGGGAGATCTATTTGCCTCCTCTCGGCGCCCATATACTAGGAGGTAGGACGGCTTGAAATCTCTACCATCTAACATTGCATAATTTAATCCATAGAAGGCCTTGAATGCCTCTACATTATGAGGCTCATTAAACCACACTTTCCACTGACTAATCTGGTTTAGTGCCTGTGTTAGTGTTGCTGTTGGCTGGCCGGATTTAGTAAACCACGATTTACCCGGTTCTTCAATTTCGATAAGTACCGGTTCCACCACTTCGCTGTTGAGTGCCAACCACATAAAATCCGGTACGTGATAATTGTATGACGGGAGTATGGGTTGAGAAATAAGCCCACAAAGCCATGGATAATGTCCACTCCGATTTCCCATTAGGTTGAAGGCACCAGGCACCATTGCGGGATACTCTTCAAGAAACCGTTGAACTTCTTTCTCGGTAGGTCCGGGGTTGCGATTCAACAACTCATCCCACCCAGATACCATCATTTGCTGGTATATCTCCCAATCCATTGCTGGCTCCGGTGGTGTTTCGATTTGATAAGTACGTTTCAAACACATCATCTCTCTTGCCGCGTATTGATCGAAATTGTGTAACTTTAGCAATGAAACTCGAGGCTGTTCCACTGTATCACGTAATTCGTGAAAGGTGTATGTATTCCTCAAAAAGATCATCGATCGTCCCCTCAAGGCCGTCTGCCCAGATCCCGATACGACGAAGTTCATCAGCAACCTCATCCAATTCTGCATACACTGATTCGGGAATGTCGTCCTCCACTTGGGTTGATTGCCATTTATCGGCATTATTCTTCCCAGAGGCAATTAACTGCTCATATTTACCACAGGCATCTTCAACGCGCCCGGGTATCAAACCAGGATCATACGTGAATAACTGGAGCCAGTTTGACCTGATTTTAGTATTTTCATACGCAGAGCCAAGTAACTCTTTCAGCTCCCGCGGTAAACTGGTGAATGCGGACAGTAGCGAGTTTAACCCGTACGTATAGATGAAGTCAAGGCACCAGACCATTAAATTCTGTGCTTTAATATCGCTAAGATCTCCAAACCTGCTCGAATCTTCGAACATGAGTTGAGACATGCTGAGGCATCTGTTGACGGTAACGGCTCTATCTTTCATATCCCAGAGCGTCCTCATAAGTTCTTGTGATGGTGGTCGGCTCGGGGTACTGGGAGGTGGATTATCGATTACCTCAACTATACTTTTCATAATCTGGAATATTGCCAGTTTAGTAGGTGAATTGTCTGCCTTGAGTTTAAGGGTGAGGTCAGATTCATTCAGTCTTTCTTCAAGAATCTTCTCATCCCAAAATTCCACTTTTGAAGCGAATGTTTCTCGTTGGTCCCTGAAACTCTGAGCTGCCCCATTAACGTATATATACATGCGCTCGTGTGCATCTCCTTGAGATAACTCTAAGACCTGTCCTAAATCGCCCTTCTTCGGTTTCTTTTTTACAGCGACGATGATTTGTTTGCCGTCTGAATCTCGCCTGCATTCGAGATCTATGCCTTTTTCGTTAGCAGGATCCTCTCTGTGACGCCAGATAACGCTAAAGCCAAGGATCTCAAAATGCAGTTTGAGGATCGCTTGGATTTCTACTTCGGAGAATGATGGCCACGGTATTCCCTTTGAAATTGGTTTGCCGAGGGCCATGCTCAATTTATCAAATTGTTCATCCCGTTCTTGAATGTCCCTCTTGGCACCCCTGAAAATGTTGTTCGTTATATCAAAGAGTGACGTATCGGAAGATTCCCTTGGCTTTGTTCTTTTGCCCTTTTCCATGATGAGAAGGATGTTTCTTAGATTTAAATGGATTTTGATAAAACAATTGCTTGTTATTCTCCTACCGCATGTACTTCCTTGCAAAGATCGTGATGAAGGCAGCCCACATAAATGTTCCAAAGAAAGCTTCGATCAGTGCTAACCATTGCCATCCGGGAAGAATTTTGTAGCCGCCGAATCCTGGAGTCATTGCGGTAGTCGTGCTGAAGTATACGTACTCAATAAATGTTGATCCAGGATCAAGTGTTTGAAAGTTGTGGTATATCAGCGCAAATGTGAGAATGACTGCAAACCAAATACAAAAGGTTCGAAGAGGCTTTATACCATATCCAAATATCAGTTGAACAAGGATATACTCTGGCCACCTAAAAACTTCCAGTTTTTGCCGTCGTTTCGCCTCCATCTCGCGGTAGAAATAGTTGTCAGCTTCAATAGTATCTCCTAAGTTCTCGTAAACTTTTTTTGCATATCTACAGGCTTCTTCTTGTGCTTTTGGATGTTTAAACGTTGTATTTTTAAACGAAACACAATTGCAATCTCGTAAGGAATCAATGAGTTCTTGATTATTAATTGTCGCTTCATCAAAATTCCAATGACTCTTGATACTGCGATTATTCCGAATCCATATATGATTGATTACAGATTTTTTGAAATTTAAAGGACCAGATACCGAAGAATTTGTGATATTAACAGAACCTGAAAAACTCTTAAAAGAACAATTTCCATCAACTTTAGAGTTGTTAATCTTGAGGTGTTCAATTACCGCATTATCAAAGTTCAAACCCCACATATTTGCGATGTTTAAAAACTGTACATTTTGAGTGACCCTTACTGTATCAAAATGAACTTGACCGCGAAAATTAGAATTAGTAATCTTTACTTCTTTATAGTGGGCATTTCGACAATCAAACATTGCTCCTACCAACATTTTGTCTACAACAAACTTTTCAGCACTCAATGATCCGAAATCAATAATTCCAGCGACTTTCGTGTTCCAAACTATAATATCGCCGCTAATATTAGCATTACTAAATAGAACAGATCCGCCAATATTATCCTGGCATTGGCTATCCCGATCGTTGTTTACAGGATCGAATTCGCCACCAAAAAAGATGGTTCCCGCGATTTCTGCATCCCTGAAACAGATATCTTTGCCAATTTCTATGCCCCCAAAAAAAACATCGCCGCCAATTTCCGCCCCATCAAAAATGAGTTCTTTCCCAATTTTTGCGCCGTGAAATATTGCATCCCTACTGATTTTCACGCCTCGAGAAATGATGTTCTCTTTAATTTCTGCTTTACTGAAATCGAGTTTTCCACTGAGTTGAGCATTAGTGAAATTAACGTGTCCAACTGCGTGAATTGGTATCTCAAAGGAGTCTAATATCGCACCCTCGAAATTTAAATTACCTTTGTCCACTTTTTCCCGTGCTTTGTCCTCCTTCTGTTTCAGCAATTGCTGGTAACGCTCGATTTCAGTATTCTCGGGAAATGGGGTGTGTAGCACACAAAATGGGGATCCTAATATCGCAGGTTCTTGGCATTTCTCACCGTTTTGAAAAGTATATTCACACAAAAAGCGTCACTTCCTGCTCCCACCTATTTTGACAACTGTAAGTTCCGCGATCAGACACTTGTCGCCGGTATGAATCTCTCAATGATTACCAATAAGAAGTATAACCTGAATAAACGTTTTGTATTTTATTTAGCAACGAATCTCCAGCGCTCCGGATTATTAGTCATTATGGCTGAAATAGGGGGTTTTGGTGCTTTTGTCTCAGGGAGGGGACGCCCGTGTGTCCTAAAGGCTAAACTGTGCGGTGTTCCCGTACATGCTTATTCAGCATAAATGGCTCTCCGCTCCTCGCCTCTGATTCCACCGTTGTTGCTGCTGGAGGCACAGATATTCTCAAACTTCCGTTCAACCACCCCACCTCAAGGTTTTAGATTCGCGAATGTGCGTTATATGCATGATTGTAGATTAGAATATGCTGACACGTCGGTAACGAGCAGAGCATTGGGTAAATACCGGTGACGGAATAGAGTAAATCCTAGTTCATAGCTATGAACTATTCATCATGCAATTCACGTATCATTTTAGGAATCCGAGGTTTGTCTAGGTAGTATTGGCACCATTCAGCCACGTTAGGTCGCGATTGTAAGAAAGTTCTCACCTTAATGATCAAGTATTCATCGTCTAGACCACTCACGATATCAGCGAATACATCGCCGACATACCAGCGACTATGATTGGCTCCTAATATTGGGAGCCGCTCAAGGATTATCTCTTTGATATAGAGAGATACATCCATATAGAAGACTTTGTGGTAAAATGACGCGACAACGTCACAATAACTATACTCAAGTGAACAATCGATTGAGTCATCATACGCCTTAAAAAGAGTCGCAAACATTTCCGGATAGTTTTGAATAAATTCTTTCAATATTGGATCAGGTAACTTCGGAAATATTCTCACCAACAATTCATCATCTTTGATGTTTTCCAGTAGTGCATATATGATCGACTTCACGGATTCCTTGCTGTAATCCCCAGAGTCCGACAACTGACGGAGCAAAGACTCAATTTCATCGATAGTTTTTGGAGATAGTGCTCCCTCTTGAAAAATCTTGAGATCCCGAACAAAGTCCTCAACACTCTGATATCGATCCTCTATTTTAGTCTTGCATGCTTTCTGAACTATAAACCTATATTTCGGAGGTAATTTTGCTACATCTTTATCGATAAAGTAAGGCTCTCCAGCCAATACCTCATACAAGAGAGCGCCCAGAGAGTATATATCTGATAAATGATTGACATTTTTGGCATCCTTATACTGCTCGGGGGACATATAGCCTGAGGTCCCCATTCCCATATTTGTAAGTGTAATCGATGAAGTGTCACGCTGCAAAAATCTCCCCAATCCAAAATCTCCTACAGCTGCGAAAACTCCATCACTTTCGCTATCAAAGATTAGTACGTTTTCAGGCTTAAGATCGCGATGAATGACACCTTGACTATGTGCATGTCTCAGCGCATCTGCAATCTGGCTTATTACCCAGAGACAGCTCTCCCCATGATGGTGGTGGAGATATTCTCGTAGGCTGCACTTTGCCAAAGGCATGGTAAAATAATAGGGCTCATAAACAATATTGGAATCCAAAATAGAGACAATGTTTTTGTGACTCAATGTGGACTGCAGACGAACTTCACGCTGGAATCTTGCTATCTCCTCTGATTCCGAGCCCGGTTTTAGGAATTTAATGGCACAGATGTTCCCGGAGTCATCACTTGCCTCAAAAACTTCCCCAAAGCCTCCGCCTCCAATCCGCCTCAATTTTTTGTAGACCTTCATTCAGCACCACATTGTCTGCTACAGCCTGCAGTAAAAAAAGTAATTTTAAGAGATTCAATCATTACTGTAAAATTCTTTGATTTCTAGAGCCGATATTACTATCCCCATCTCTGGTTAGCGTTTTGCCAAGATATAAACCTTGATATTTGCCATCCACTTTAGTGTGCCTGACTTCCTAGATCTCCCTTGTGCTGAAATCTCTCAGCCATCACGGTGCTAAAATTAACGATCACATTTACCCTCTAACTCTTGCCCTGTTCCCATACGATTAATAGACCACAACTTCTTCTGAAGCCAGCATCTTGTTGACGTACTCATTCTCCAATGAATGCGTGATGATCAAGACATCCTCGGCCCGCGTAAGTGCAACATAGAACCGGCTGTTCTCAAGCGGCAGGTCACCCGGCCTGACCGGCACGAACGCATCCGGCCAGAGCAGGATCACCACCCGGTACTGCAGCCCCTTTGCAGAGTCAACCGTCTGGATCTTGACACCCTCGTCCATCACCTTCGCCCGCGACGAAGAATCCTCGTTGATCCAGACGATGGGGGCATACGGGCGGATGCCTTCGATGAGATCGCCGAGCAGCTCTTTGTCCTCTGCCGACGCCTTCCGGTAGAGAATCCCGATCTCTTCGGGGTGCACGTCTTCAAGAGCGCTGCCGTCCGGCAGCCTGCCGGCAAGAAGGCCTTTCACGATCTCAAGTGCCTTCCGGCACTCATCGCCATGATCCGTGCACTGCACAAGGAACGGCTTCGGACCGCTCCGCTGCGCCTGATAGGGATCGACCGGGATGATCCCGAACGAGTCCTCGTTAAATTGTGTATCCTGCGAGGCGAAGTGTGATGCGAGCTTCAGGATCTCGCGGGTGTTCCGGTAGTTCCGATCCAGGTCCAGGGCGCGATGAATGGTTCTGCCCTGCGCTTTGATCCCTACGGACTTCCAGCTGACCGTCCCGACCGGCCGGATCCCCTGGTTGCCGTCGCATACGATCAGCAGGTCGCCGTCATAGGGGTCCTTCATCGCGAGAAGGATGCACGAGAACCAGGTCGGATGGAAGTCCTGAGCTTCATCGACCAGGACCGCATCATATGCCCGAAAGTCGCCGACGCGGCTCGAGAGTTGCGCGTGCAGGCGGTTGCCAAGGTGCTCGTCTTCCTCGACATGGCCGGTGATCGGGTCGCACCTGTACCGGATAACATCGTTCTGCTTTGCCCATCCGTCGAAGTGAGTGACGGTTATCCGTGGGTAATCGGCGAGGATATGTTTCAGATAAGCTCCAAGGGAGACGTTGTAGCAGAGCAACAGGATCTTTGCCTCGGGGTCGCGGTCGTGAAGCCAGCGTGCCCGTGCGACCAGGACGACCGTCTTGCCAGACCCGGCTACGCCACAGGCGATCCGGTGCCCGTCGCCGATCTTCCTGGCGGTGTTCTCCTGCCGCCTGTCCAGCACCTTCAGCGATGTTACCTTCGGTTCGTGGACTCCCCGGGCATAGGAGAAGACATACTCCTTCGCTGGCTCCTGGACTATGTCACTCTTTGCGGGGGCTGACTGCACCGGGTCCTGCGCCGGCGGCGTGTCGGAGGAGATGTAACTCAGGATGATCTCCGGATGGATGATAGCGCGGAGCACGTCGATCTGCTTCCGGGAGAGGGGTTCGATCCGCCAGAATGGGTCGAAGTACGATCTCAGTTTGTCGGCAATCTCCTGCGGCGACGCACTCTCAAGGCTCATGAGCACATCCCGCGTCAGGGTGTTTTCAGGCCGAAATACACCCGATAGGTCGTGCCCTTTATAATTCCGGAGTTGGTCCTGGGAGATATTCGAGAGCACGACGAAATGGCCGAACGGGAAGACAAATCGGTTCTTGTGCGGTCCGTCCTTGTGCAGGAGGTGTGAGAAGCTCGGGTTCTTCTCGCACGCTTTCACGAGCCGCCACTGGTAATTCCGTGCCTGCGTGAGCGGGTGTATCTCGGCCTTTGGGCGTCCGTCGTAGAGCGTAACGACTTCGCTGTCGCTTACCTTCTGGATGTCGTCGAGGTACCATCCTTTCACTTCGATGACGATGACACCCTGGTCCGGCGCGATCACGATGAAGTCTGGCCGCCGGTTGTCGATATTGGGTTCGTAGTAAACGAGGTAATCGTCAGGCAATTTCTTTAGAATACTGAATGTACGCTCCTCCCCTTTACTCGCCCTCGCTGGAAGGCGATCGGGGATAAATTCGGCCATGTTTTGAAGTTTTGCGTGGCGTGAGGAAAGTCTTTTGATTTTAAGGCGATAAAATGCGTTTTTTACAAAAAATCAGGTAAAGTACTCCTCCTCATTTTAATGTATGCGAGTGCTCATGACGGACTATGACTCAGGTCTGCCCGGACTGCAAAGAGAAATGGCCTGACACTTCGAACTACTGCGGGATGTGTCGGGCGAAGCTTCCGAATGCTGCCCCTTGGCTCACCGATTACAAAAAAGCCCGGAGATTTTTCAAGCATCTCACAGAGGAGGAGTTTTCAGAGTTCTTTCGAGCATGTTTTGCCAATCCAAAATTTAAAGACCGGCTGCTCGCACGGATTATCGAGCGCGCGGTCAATGAGAATGCACCGGGTGCCCCCGATAAGGCGTACTTCAGGGATGAGATCTTCCGCATCCTGGCAGAAGAGCTGCTAAAGGAGTACGAGAAAGGCACCGGCTACCCAGGAAGATAGATGAATAGTATGCGAGGGAAGGGATTCGAACCCTTGAACTCCTTCGAGAACGGACCCTAAATCCGTCGCCTTTGACCTGGCTCGGCAACCCTCGCGCGTGGGTGGGATGTAAGTCAGATATAGGAACCTTTTTTAGTATAAGACCCTAAATCCAGCGCCTTTGACCTGGCTCGGCAACCCCCGCGTGGATATATAT
>ENA-UOOM01000441-UOOM01000441.1-fermentation-metagenome-genome-assembly--contig:-NODE-441-length-48466-cov-5.047179_pt1 | contig 48466 bp, 32 predicted proteins | sample MGYA00245781_ERZ724031 | MGnify/ENA primary metagenome ERZ724031 (study PRJEB28704, sample SAMN03018317) | fermentation metagenome | biome: anthropogenic terrestrial biome; feature: soil; material...
AGAACCCTACCTGAAAATCCCACTTTCTGGAATGGGCGATGAAGCAGTACGAATAACTACGGGGGGCGTGAATTTCAAAGTGTCCTTTTGATTTTACACTCCCACCCTATGCCTCCCGGCATACTGGCTGTACGACACCAGGTTAAAATCATTGGCCGACATGAATGCGATATACACCTCTACAGTATCGCCCTGCCATTGTGATGGTAGCTGCAACTGTGACGCCAAGCTGCCTCTTTTGCCTGTATACAGATCATACACGACACTCTTTTTCTCCAGATTACACGCGAGGATCATGACCTGATCGTGCAGTGTTGCCTTCCCTTCGCAGGTAGCATCCCACTGCACATGCAACGACCCCTCAGAGATGGATGTTTGCAGGATGGCGGATGTGGGGAGCGGCCCTTTTGAAACAAGCACATTCGGATAATCAATTTCAAAATCGGAAGCTTCACCTTTTATGGCTTGCCGTATATTGTATGACATGGCTGCATTGAAAGCACTCCTCATTGCCCTGGCATCGGATTGAAAACCAATCCTGAGAAAAGGTGTACATGTCTGCAAAAATGATTGGGTTACTGAAAATCTACTGCGCTGCGCAATCTGCTTCTTCGACTCGGATTTTTTACCTGAACCGGAAGGCTTCGCAAATAAAAGGCACCATCCCGTGAAACACCCACCACGTTGCCTATTTTGCCGGAGAAGCCTCCCCACAAACCGTTTTTCATTGTCGCCATCGTAATTTTATTTAATCGTCAAACCAGTTTATTCGCTGATATTCATTTATATACAGGCACAAAAGCAAACAATCTTATTCCAAAAAAACAAATATTGGCATGCTTTTCTTCATTTACCGTCTGAAGGGTGGTTGTGTCGATACACGTCACAGGGTATGACCATGTCTTATGAATTGCCAGATATTGTATTTATCTGACCCTAAGTTTACCCGTAACAAACCTGGAATATCTCCGGATATATTTGGACAATATCCGAAGAAGTTCCGAGGGAGTTCCGAAGAAAATACAGATTTTACTCAACGAAGGTACCTGCATCACCGGGTTTATTTTATATATAAAAAATTTGTCCGGGCGGATGTAAAAAACATCGGACCCGGACAAATAAAACAATTTAAGATTTGGAGACTACGCCAAATTTAATCTCAGGATGTTAGTTCCATCCCGGATTCTGTTGTCCTTCGAGCGCGGTGTTGGCTTGCATCTCACTCAGCGGAATAGGCCATAACAGGGCATATTCCGGTATGGCCCCTACCCTTGTGGTACCGTCGGGTTTATTCTGAATCACCGCCGATGCAAGGGGAGTCCATTTCAGCCTGCCCGACTGCATGCCATCGGCTTCAGGATACAAGCGGGTACGGCGGATATCATCCCAGATCTTGAACTCCAGCGGGAACTCGTGGAAGCGTTCGGTGAGGATCGATTGTACCAGTGCATTGCCCAAGGCTGTTTCGTTGGCCAGGCCGGCACGACGACGTACCTGGTTGAGATAGCCCCTGGCATCGGCTTCATTGCCTGTGCGTACAAGCCCCTCGGCTGCAATCAGCAATACCTCCGCATAACGGAAGATGGGCATGTTATAATCTCCGTTCCGGCCATTGATCAGCGAGCCCGCATCGAACCATGCCCAGTTGCCCAGGTTGTTCAACGTGTGGGATACTCCCGTGGCATCGGTGTATTCGCTGAAGAAGAATTGCTTCTCCATGCTTCGCACGTCGGAAGGATGATAACTATTGATCAGCAGATCGGAAGGAAGATAGGCATTGTACAACACGTCTCCTCCCGGTTTGAAGACGCTTTCATCGTTGGCATTCTTCCACTGGAAGGCATCGGTGCCGATGGAACGTACCGCGTAGGAGTTGCCCACATTGAAATTGGTCTGGTCATACTCTTTTGCGAAGATGATTTCGTTGGACGACTTGGTTGTCTTGATGATATTGTAAGCTGAATTGAGATCGGCACTGCTGCCATTGGGCTGCACAAGGGCATGTTGCCCGCCGTTGATCACGCTCTGAGCCATTGCGGCAGCCTTGGAATAATATTCACTGCCTCCGTTAACAGGTGCTCCGGCCCATTGCAGGTAGACTTGGGCCAACAAGGTTTGTGCCATGGGCCTTGTCACGTAACCCTCGTTGTCGTAGAAGGCCACGTTGGGCAATGCATTGCCTCCGATGATATCAAGCAAATCCGCTTCAATGCGCTCGTATACCTGTTCGGCGGGCGTGCGTTCCACATAGATTCCCTCAAGTGAAGTGTAGGGCTTGTCGATATAGGGAACCCCACCATATTCCTTAACCAGATAGAAATAGGCATAGGCCCGGAAGAATTTTCCTTGTGCGACGAAATTGGCAATCTGCGATTCTGAAAGCACATCCGTCATTGTCGGGATGTTTTCGATCACGAAATTCGCACGGGAGATACCGATATAAAACTCGGTCCACATCTTCTGCGACGTGGCATCAAAAGATTCGATATTGAAATTGGCACCCTCCGAAGCATTGGTAAAGGTTCTGTCTTTGCGTTTATCCACGAAGAGTCCCGACATGACCCCTCCCCACATGGTAGCTTTGGGCGTCCATCCACCATCCACATCGATATTGTGCAGGTAGGGTACACCTCCGAAATAAAGGGCATTGACCCCTGTAATGGCATCCGACTCGGTTTTCCAGAACTGGCCGGTGGTTTTTTCGTCCTGTGGATTCTCATCCAGAAAGCTCTCGCATGAACCCATTGCCAGCGATAAGCCAATCAGGAAAAAAATGGATTTGTACATTGTATGTAATTTCATATGACTAAAATATTTATTTTCAATGGTGTCATATGGAACTCGCTTTAGTCATGATCATGTGTGATAATGATTATCATGCTCGTTTCATATGATTCAATTTATTTATTTGCTGACTATCATTTAAAACGTTACGTTAACACCCACCGTGAATGTCCTGGGACGTGGATAGGTAAAGAACTGACGGTTCGTTCCCCATTTGTTGTCTCCCAAACGTGACGAGTTTTCAGGGTCAAAGCCCAAATAATCGGAAGAAGTGATCAGAAAAGCGTTGTTCACGTTTCCGTACAGTCGCAGCGCAGAGAGTCCCACCCTCCGGAGTGACTCGCTGCTGAAGGTATATCCAAGCTGAATGAGGTTTCCACGCAAATAAGAGCCATCGGCCACCCAGGTGTCATCGGCATTGGCATTGTTACCCATTCCGAAATTTGCCAGCCTGATGGCTTGTGCTGTACCGGTAGGATTGAGTGTGGGATGCCATGCCTCCTGCCAGAGACGATCGATGCCACTGGTCAGGAAACGACCCTCGGTGGAGTGAAAGAACTCCTGCATGATGTCGGCACCCCATGAAAACTGCAGATCGAGGGTAAGGTCGAATCCTTTGTAATTAAATGTGTTGATAAACGAACCCATCCAGTCGGGAAGTCCGTTTCCGAGTATCTCCCGCTGTTTGTACGTCACTTTTTCACCGATGGTCGAGGGTACATTCATTGTTTCAGTATCCCAGTTGGCAGCAACGCCATCGTAAATACCGGCACGTTTGTAACCATAGAAGGAGGAGAGTTCCTCACCTTCACGAATCAGCATGTCATACCCTACGAAGCCATCGAGCAGAATCTGTCGTTTACCGGTCACCGGATCCACCGAGGAACTTTCATCCAGTTTTTCCACCTTGTTCTTATTGAAACTCAGGTTCAACGCGGTATTCCATTGAAAACCGTTCACATCGACCGGATAAGCATTAATTAACAGATCGAAACCCTTGTTGGATACCTCTCCAATGTTGCTGGTGATGGATGAAAAACCGGTTGTTCTTGGGATGGGACGACTCAGCAACAGATCGGTCGTGTACTTATAGTAGTAAGAAGCCTCCACGTTCAGTTTGTTGTTGAACAAACCCAGGTCGACCCCCACATCCCACTGGTTGGTTTTTTCCCATCGCAAGTCGGGATTGGGCATACGCTGTGTATAAGAGACTGTTTGCAGGGCGTCACCGATGATGGTAGTGGACTGCCCGATGGTAGCCAGTGAAGCATAGGTTCCTATCTCGGAGTTACCGGTCACACCGAAGGAGGTGTGAGGTTTCAGCCTGCTGATCACCGGATGGTCTATCAGGAAGTCTTCGTTCGACACCATCCATCCAAGGCCGATAGAGGGAAACCAGGAATATTTGTTGTTGGCTCCGAATTTCGATGAGCCATCCCAACGACTTGTGACGGTAGTCATGTACTTGTTGTCGTAGGAATAAGCTACACGTGCGAAGTAGGAGTTCATGGTTCACTTGTCATGGTCGTTGCCCACCGAGGGTCGGTCTGATCCTTTGCCCAGGTTATAGTAACCGTAGAAATCATCCGAGAAGTTGGAACCTACGGCATTGAAATAGGTATAACTCCTTTCCTGCCAGGATATACCTCCCATGGCATTGACAGAATGGGGTCCAAACAGCTTGTTATAGGTCAGATAGGTTTCCTCCTGCCAATAGAGCGTGTTTGAGTTGTTCCCTTCCGCCCTTCCGGTAGAGCTCTGGTTGATGAGCGGGCGCGGTGTGAAAGGGGTATAGCTGGCATTCCGGTTGTTGTGGTAGTCGATACCAAACTGCGTTTTAAGATCGAGTCCCTCTGCCAGATGGAACGTGAGGGCCGCATTTCCGAAGATCTGTGTTCTGTATTGATTTGCCTGCATTCTCTTGAGCAGCTCCACGGGGTTCCCCACTCCTTCGGGACTGAATCCCTGCATGGCCGACGGATTGGGATTGTCCTTGTCGCGGTAGATGGCGCTGGTGCTGAAGCTATTTGTTTGCGCATAGACGCCATCGAGCATCACGGGAAGAAAGGGCAGCAGTTCCACCATGGTACGCAGGGCTCCCTGTCCGTACGGATTGTCGGAAGTCCTGTTACCCCAGGAATGATTGACAAGAAGGTTCACACCTGTGGACAACCAGGAGGCGGGTTTGTCGTCATAGGCCAGCTTGGCATTCAGGCGCTTGAAGTAGGTGTTATGCAGGATACCCTGTTGATCGGTATAGTTGAGGAAGGCACCTACGGAATGATCAGCGTCGCCCCTTTGGATGCTGAGCTGATGATTGTGCGAGAACGCGGTACGGGAGGCTTCTTTTTGCCAGTTGGTGTTGTATATGGGTGTTCCGTCGGCATTGAATAGCCGTTCATCGGTAAAAATCTCGGAGAGATCGGTGGTAAAGTTTCTGTTCTGCCACGCATTGGCATTCTCCAATCCCTGCTTGAAGGTTGCCATCCACTCGTTGGAGTCCATCACATCCATGTACCGCGACATGCTGCTCAAGGAAATCGAACCATCATAAGAGACGCGGGCACGATTGCCGGTGTTTCCACCTCTTTTGGTGGTGACCAGAATTACACCATTTGCGCCCCTGGCACCATAAATAGCAGCAGAAGAAGCATCTTTAAGGACTTCGATTGATTCAATATCATTGGGATTCAAAAACTGGAAATTCGACATCACCACACCATCTACCACATAGAGCGGACTTGCCGATGCATTGATAGTGGAAATACCCCGAATGATCACACGCAGCTCGCCACCCGGTTGTCCGGTATTGGAGAAGATGTTCACACCCGCAGCTTTACCTTTCAATCCTTCGAGGGCATTGAACGATTGATTTTTGACGACATCGCTCCCCTTGGCCGTGGAAATGGATCCGGTCACATCCGATTTGCGCATGGTACCATACCCTACCACCACCAGTTCATCCAATGTTTGGGTATCTTCCAGCAATATAATATTAAAATTGCTGGTACCAGCCGTATTGATCTGCTGGTCGATATAGCCGATGTAGGAGATGGTGATGACAGCACCCTCATCAACCTGCAGCCGGAAGTTTCCATCAACATCGGTCACGGTTCCGTTTGTTGTCCCGTTTTCTATGATATTGGCCCCGATAACGGGGAGTCGCTGTTCATCGAGTACAATACCGGTAATTTCACGTTTCTGCTGCTGCGGAATGGTCACTTTTCCTCCCGCAGCCTTTTCTCCTTTGATCTCAGCTTTCCGGTCTATAAAAATGTACTTCCCCGATATTCGATAGGTAAGCGAGGAGCTTTTGGTAAGCTGATCCAGTATCTCGTGGATGGTTTTGTTTTCAAATTCCACATCATAAAGGATAGAACGATCGACATCGCTGCTTTTGTAAAAGAAAACAAATTCTGACCGGTTTTCAATTACGGAAACAATCTCGTCGAACGTTGCCTGGCTTAATTTCACCGACAACATTTCAAGCCGGACTTCGCTACCGGCAAAACTTTGGAAATTTCCGGTCATTGACAGGATGGAAATAAACATCAGGAGCAACGGTATTTTTTCCCAATGTCTCTTGGTATCTGTTGATTTATTCATAAATTTGTATGTTTTTAATAAATTAAAGAATGAACATTCCTCCATGTCGGCGCGACAAAAAGGATTATTTAATGCATTGAAAACAAATCTATAGCCGGGAAACTGCGGACACAGCGTCCCGGCTTTTTAGCACACGATTTTTTTTACCATAGGCATCTGTTTTAACGGTGAATAATTTGTATACGGCATCATCTTTTTAAAAGAAAGAGGGTATCGTTACGGAATTCCGACCGGAACTGACCTTTGAAGTTCAGCACCCCGACAATCTCCTCGGGCGATTGGTTGGAAAAGAATTTTCCGGTATACTTTTCTTCCCGTGCCGATTCATCCGGCACAATGAAAGCAATTCCGAAAACTTTTCCCAAACGCCGTGTAATCTCTTCCAAAGGTGCATCTCTGAAAGAATAGACCCCATTCATCCATGCAACAGTTTCAGAAGGATCGATCCTGAAAATGGAAGCGTCGTTGCGTTGTTTATCAAAAAAAAGCTGTTGATTGGGAAGCATCACGATCTCTTTTTTGAGATGATGGCTGCTGTTGTATGTGAGAAGCTTTACTTTGCCGCTGATAAGCGTGGTGACGGTATAGGGATCGGACGAATAACCCTGCACATTGAATTGGGTACCCAGTACCCTGATATCCTGCTGATCAGTATGTACTATAAAGGCAAGCCGCTTGTCGCCGGCGACGGTAAAAAAAGCTTCTCCGTCCAGATAAACTTCCCGGCTTTTACCCTCGAACTTCTCGAGGTATTTCAACTTGGAGGAAGCATTCAACAGCACCGTGGAGCCATCGGACAGCAAAACAGAATAAGGTTCGCTGCGTGGTGCCGTCTCTACTTCGATCCACCGGACCTCTTCGCGCTCTGTCATGAAAAGAATACCGGAAACAATCAACACCAGGGCGACTGCCGCTCCTATCGCCCATATTACGGTTCGGGCATATCGGTCTGGCTTCTTGCTCAGACGGGGCTGTATGGTGGTTGCCTGTTGCTTTTTCATTTTATCGCACAGACGATTCCAACTGGCTGAAATTGCTTGTTCATCGGGGTATAACCCTCCCTTGCGACGTTCGTAGATATCTTTAAGCTGGAAAAAAAGCTGCTTATTTTCTTCGCTGGCTTGGTACCAGAGAAGAAAAGACTGTAGTTCTTCATCGGTTTGTCTCCGATCAAGAATACGGATAATAAGATCATCTATTTCGGTGTTACACATATCATTTTTAACTAAAAAGAGTTGTTTTTATACTTCTTCATGTATGGCTCTTTTATGTATATACGATTGTTAAATGGGAACTACGTACTCCATTTAACACAAAATAATTCAGGTTTCACCTGCCAAGCGTGAATCTAAATCCAACACGGACAATGACATGAATCCTAGAAGCGGTAAAAGTGATATGACTGCCCTGTTTTTAAAAACGACAGAGACCGAGGAAAAGAACCCAGACTGTGTTTTCGCGGAGAAATTTCAAGGCCTGATAGATGTGTGTCTCCACGGTTCTGACGGATATCTGTAGCTGCCGGGCTATTTCGGCATGTTTTTGCCCTTCAAGGAAGAACTTCTTGAACACATCCTTGCGTTTGGGCGGTAGCTTTTCGATGGAGACATACAATGATTCTATCTCTTCATTATCCCGAGAGTCATCGGTTGAGGATGCATAATAATTCAGCTCGTCGAGTTGGAGCTGCCTGACATGCTTCTGCAGGAAATTATTCTCTATAGTCTGATGCTTGATGTAATCGATGCAGGCATGTTGCGTCATGGAGAACAAATAATTTTTGACATTCCCGCCAGCGATGAGGGTTGATTTCCTGTCCCATATTTTCAGAAAAAGATCGTGCACAATATCCTCGGCTGTATACTGATCCACAAACTTTCGGGCAAAAAAGATCAATTCTCCGGCATATTGCAAATAAAATGCTTTGTACTGTGTGTGGATAATATTTCTGTCTTCTTTCTTGCTATTCATGAACCAAGTTTCATCCTAAGCTGGATCGGGGCAGGCCTGACAACAGTTAATCGGGAAGAGCCTGCAAGCCCCAATCTTAACATTATTTTTATTTAAATCCCAAATGTATAAAAAAACCGGAAACGATGCCATATAATTAAAAAAGGACAATCACTGCAATAAACAAAAAGAGGGGAGCAGTTGTTTAGGATGACTATGAACTCACTGAAAAAAGAACAGAAAGAATGAAAATTGAGGTGTGGACCGACATCATGTGTCCCTATTGCTACATTGGGAAAATACATTACGAAAGAGCGCTTCGGCAGTTTCCCCATGCCGATGAAGTGAAGCTCGAATGGAAGGCGTTTCAGCTAAACCCCAATCTGCCCGACAAGGGAAACGGGTATCCGGTGAGAGAGTATCTTGTAAACAGTGCCGGATATCCTGAAGAGGGAATCGACAGCATGTTTGCCAACCTGAAGAAGATGGCCGATAACCTGGGTGTGCCGTTCAACCTGCCCCGTTCTGTGGCTGCCAACACACGCGATGCGCACCGCCTGATTAAGCTGGCCGCCGAAAAGGGGCTCGACTCACTGGTGGTGGGAAAACTCGGCAAGGCTTACTTCGAGGATGCAAAGGATTACAGCGATTGGGAACTGCTTGTTTCCATTGGAAAGGAAGCCGGGCTGGAGGAAGAAGAGATTCGACGAATGCTCCACAGCGAGGACTATCTGTATGAGATCAAACAGGATATGCAGGAGGCTGCCAACCTTGGGTTCGACACGGTGCCCACATTCTTGATGGATCGGCGCCAAGCCATTGTGGGATCGGAACCTGTAGATCTGTTTGTGAAGGTATTGCACAAGGCATACGACGCATGGAAAAACCGTACTGCCAAAGAAAAAGAACTGGAAATCAGCAAAGGTAAGTCATGCAAAGCCGATGGTACTTGTGAGATTTAGTTTCCAGACTCACTTCGGGCAAAAGTTTTTTTATTTTTTTGCAGGATTGTGGTACCTTTGTCGCTTCCACTTTTAAATTAAGGCCAGTCATGGAATACTTGGAGATCACCCCCGAAGACAGCATCCGCTGGAGGAGTGTTTGGAACCTGTATGAGGAGAGTTTTCCGGTAGCCGAACGGCGTAAGATGGACGACCATTTGCGAGCCTGCAATGATGACCGTTTTTTTCCGCTGTCGGCATGGGAAGGAGGGGAGTTAATTGGACTGATGTTCTTTTGGGAATGGGATTCTTACCGTTACCTGGAACATCTGGCCGTAAATCCGGATTTGCGGGGACACGGATATGGTTCTCAACTGTTGCGGTATTTGCGTGATTCCGCGCATACGATCATCCTCGAAATTGATCCGCTCAGCAATGAATTGTCGGTACGCAGACTCCAGTTCTACGAACGTTCAGGGTATACGCTCACTCCTTACCGTTTTGTGCATCTTCCTTACAGGCTCGGTGCGAAAGCACAGGAGTTGCTCATCCTGAGTTATCCGCGCATGATCACCAAGGAGCAACACAACAATTTTCTGCGCTTTGTGAACGAAGAGGTAATCCGCTACTGTGAAAGAGAACAATAAAGACACACGAGATAGCGTGTGAGGAGTGCGAAAAATAATGTGAGTTAATAACAACGAGTTAGCGGTTTAAAATAGAATGTATTAACCGGAGCGTCTGATTGACAAATAATTTTTCTCTTTTCGACCGTGGACTGATGGGATAAACAATCACTACGACATTCCCGTCATTTTCCATTTTCAGATACCCTCCCAGTCCCCAGGAAATCATTCTGGCGTCTGTTCTGAATTTGAGCACATGATTTTTCCTGTCGGAGAAGGAGATGATCCATTGGCGGTCTACACGCTGCAATATCTCATCGAAGGGTTGATTTGTACGCCCTTTGAACTGAAATTGGGCCTTTTTTTGTCCTGTAAAAGAAGGCGGATCCAGCTTTTCGGACTCCATATAATCAAGGCGTTTATAGAAAAAAGAGGTAATTATTGCAGGTGGTATCACTCCCACAATCAAAAAAACCAATGTACCCTGCCAGGGTTCCAGTCTCATTTTCCATAATATATACACCACGATCTGAATTCCAATGAAAAAAATCAGAAAAATGGAAACCCAGTAAATAAACAGTCTGACAGTAAACTTCATGTTGTTCAAGCTATTAACTACATTATTATTTTATTTTTATTACACCGTCCATCACAAACATTCTGGTTAATTATTCAATCGACCGACGGGGTAGCAAGTTCTTCAGTAATTTTAATCCGGGTAAAACCCATCTCCTGCAGGAGTGTTATCAGCACCAGCTTTGTCTGTTCCGTCGCATCTGCCAGAATACCCTGATTGATGGCATCGTTGATCATCACGTTTTTCTCTCTGATAAGCGCCTCATTGTAATCCGCAATTTTTATTGGATTAAACGCATTTTCGCTTTCGTTATAAACTTCCACCGATTTCTCATCGATCACAGTATCCAGCACCCTCGGTTTGGGAATGGAGACATGCAAGGTAGTGTCATTTTCCACTTTTACCTTTATCCGGTCGAAATCTACACCCGCCTTGATATATCCATTGTATTTTAACAGGAAATACTTATCGGTCAGTGGAATATTCATGTTCAGAAATTTCTTGTAATCCTTATAACCGATTACACCGGTATAATTGTGTTTTACCAAAGCCAATTCACCGATATGAGAAATACGGGTCATCACCGCAGTACTGTCATACCCCCTTTCCTTTTCACCACCTCTGTTATTTACCAAAAGCAAAACTGCCAGGATTAACGTGGTAAGAAAGAAAAACAGTGTGGGCAACGTTATTTTTCTCATACAATATCTTAATTTTCCTTCATCACAAAAATAGTCATTATGTGATAGAAAAAAGAATTTATCAATTTTTTCTTTCAAAATGGACAAGGTATATGCTTCATCTTTTTTCGTTAAAATTGATTGTATGGTGTAAAGTTTTGTATATATTTGCCGGACAATGTATCCTTGCATGAGCCAATCTTCCGACATACAACACTTTAATGAACTGTTCAACGAATATTACGAACGGTTTATTCGCTTTGCATTGAGTTACGTGAAAGAACAGCAGGCTGCAGAAGATTTTGTTTTGGAAGCCTTTACATGCTATTGGGAAAAGAGGCATCAACTTTCTCCTGACAGCAAACCTCCGGCCTATATTCTTACCATTATAAAAAACAAATGCCTCAATCAGCTACAGAAGCAGAAACTCCAACTTCGGGTAAAAGAGGAACTGAGAGATCATTCGGAATGGACACTCAACATACGCATAAACACTCTCGAAGCTTGCGATCCCGATTTTCTGTTTTCTGATGAAATACAACAAATTATCGACAATACATTAAAAAGATTACCACAAAAGACACGTCACATATTCTCCTTAAGCAGAAACCAGGGATTTACTTATAAAGAAATTGCCAATAAAACCAACCTGAGCCAAAAATCTATTGAGTTTCACATCTCAAAGGCACTTTATCAATTGAGGATTTCATTAAAAGATTTTATAGCGACCCTGATTCTTCTCTTTTTATTTTAACTACAAAAAGGAGTTTTTCTTTAGGGTATATTCAGATTAATTTGTCATTTATATAGAGACACAAGTTTATCAATGAACAGGAAGATATTGTATCATTTTTTTGAGAACAGAGCCACACTGGATGAGGAGAAGCAAATCCGGAGCTGGATGAATGAGTCTGAAGTCAACTTTCAAAGATTCATGCAGGCGCGAAAGGAATATGATATATTTACTTTAAGCAATTCGGATACTACCCGTAAAAACAGAAAGATAGTACATTCACAAAAGCTATTCGGCATTGCTGCCGCCGTCATCCTTGTATTAATAGTAGGAGGTCTCTACCTATTCAGATTTGTCAACAAGTCTGAACAGTATAATACCATCCTTGTTCCTCCCGGACAACGGATTAATCTGATACTTTCAGATAATTCGAATGTATGGCTTAACGCAAACACCACATTTCGCTATCCTACTCAATTTTCAAAGAAGAATCGTACAATTTTTTTGGATGGTGAAGCCTATTTGGATGTAAGTAAAAACAAAAGAAAACCGTTTATCATTAAAACCAAACAAGGAGATATAAGAGTCACGGGAACATCCTTGAATGTTGAAGCATACTCAAAATACGACAGTTTTGAAACCAGCCTGTTTACAGGAAGTGTAGATATTTACAGAAATGAGGCTAAGGTTGTTTCATTGAAACCAAACGAGAAAAGTACACTGGACAACGACGAGCTTATTATTTCAAATATTATTGATACTGACGAATACCTTTGGCGAAAAGGTTTAATAGTATTTAACAATAAAAAGCTGGAGGATATACTTCTATCGCTTGAGAAATATTTTGATGTAAGTATTCAAATTAATTCCAAAAGTTTACCTCAACACACCTATACAGGGAAATTTCGCCAATCAGACGGAGTCGATTATGCGTTACGGGTACTTCAGCGCAGCATTCAATTCCAATATGAAAGGGATGAAATAACAGGAACAATTTATATTAAATAATAATTCGTCACGAACAAAGCCTATGAAAATAAACAGATAATTCACTAAAAGACAAAAATCGGCAGGCGCTGCAACGCCCACCGATCAAAATGTTTTACTTGTCAATACAGCATGAAATTATATATGTATCAACTTAAAACAATTACAAATGTATGAAGAAAAACAATCCAACGGGTAATAATTTAACCGAAAAAGTACCCATTAAACATTTTTTATTGATTATGCGAACGACCTTTATTCTACTGTTTATCTGTGTCTTTTGCTCAATGGCCGAAATGAGTTATACTCAAAATGCCAGAGTAACTATCAATAAACGAAATGTTACTCTAAGAGAGGTGTTGAATGAAATTGAAAGTCAAACAGATTATCTTTTCATTTATAACGATAAGGTGAATACAAGTGAAAAAGTTTCGGTTAAAGCCAATCATGTATCGGTTTACACTGTGCTAAGTTCTCTTTTGAAAGAAAAAGGTGTGAAACATTCCATGGAAGGAAACCATATTATTCTAAAAACAATTGAAAAAGAGAGTGATGCTGACAAAGAAAAATTACATTTAGCTGTACAACAACAGAAAAAACAGATAGTTGGGAAAGTTACAGATTTAAATGGCGAACCCATCATAGGTGCAAATGTAGTTGAAATAGGGACCACAAATGGCACAATAACAGATATTGATGGAAACTTTTCATTAAATGTAGAAGAAAACGCGAATATTCGAATTACTTATATAGGATATTTAGAACAGGAAATCAGAACAACAGGAAAGGCAAATTTTATCGTGTCAATGCAAGAAGATACTCAATCATTGGACGAATTGGTCGTTGTAGGATATGGAACCCAAAGAAAGGTAAATCTGACCGGAGCTATTTCCTCAGTTAACATGGAAAAATTAGAAAACAGGCCTATAACCAATGCCTCACAAGCATTACAAGGGGTTTCAGGCCTGTATGTAAATCAAGCTGGCGGTCAACCTGGAAAAGATGATGCCACACTCCGAATCAGGGGACAGGGAACATTGAATAATAACAATCCCCTGGTACTGGTCGATGGTATTGAATATCCTTTGGCAGCAGTAAATCCCCACGATATTGAAAGCATCTCCGTATTGAAAGATGCGGCATCAGCTTCAATTTATGGAAATAGGGCGGCAAATGGTGTTGTGCTGGTAACTACCAAAAAAGGAAAGGAAGGAAAAACCAGAATTGAGTACAACAACTATTTTGGTGTACAGGAACCAACTTACCTTCCCAAAGTAGTAACTGATCCTGTACAGTTTATGGAATTAAGAGATCAGGCACAAAGAAATGCCGGTAGAGCAACAGTAGACTACGGCGAAGCCGTGATTGAAGAATACAGGCAGGGAATGTCAACTGATCCCTATGTGTACCCAAACAATAACTGGCTTGATATCATGTTCAACAAAGCAATGATACAAGAACATAATCTTCGGTTTTCAGGAGGAAGAGACAAAATCAACTATACGCTTTCATTGGGCTACTTGGATCAAAACGGCGTTTTAATGGGAACCAACAGCAATAAACTTACCTTGAGGTCCAATGTGAATTTTCAGGCCAATGATAAAGTAAAAGTAGGAACAGATATCTCTGTATCCAACAGATTTATTCATGAACCGGCGACCGGTGTCCCCAATTTAATGGAAATGGTTTTCAAGGCCCAGGCATTTCATCCCACTTATCTGGAGGATGGAAGATATGCCGATACGTGGGTAAGAACACCCGGACATAACGTTTACAGACATCCGTTGGTTTGGGCCAAAGAAGGCTATTTAGACACCAGAAATTTCCGTTGGATGGCCAGCGTTCATACAGATATTGAATTACCCTTCGACTTTTCTTATCATGCTAAGATGGGCGTGAATAAACTTGATCAATTTCAGTCACAATTTGTCCCTGACATATACATGTATCAAAATAAGACACTCACTCCTTCCAGGGTCGATTATTACACAGACAATAAAAATAGACATGTGACAAACAGAGATGATGAGGATTTAAATATAACGCTATTCCATACCTTGAACTGGATAAAAAAAATTAACGACAAGCATAATTTTTCAGGATTGATAGGGAGCAGCTACGAAAGTTTTTCATCACGTAATTTTAGTGCTACAATTGAAGGATTTTTAGGTAATGACTTACATGAGATCAATGCCGGATCCACAAATCCAAGTGTGACCGGCACTTCATTACGTAATGTGTTAATTGGTGCTTTTGGTAGAATTAATTATGATTTTCAACAAAAATATCTCTTTGAAGCAAATTTAAGATATGATGGTTCGTCCAAGTTTGCGAAAGGTAATCGATGGGGTGCTTTCCCTTCATTTTCTGCCGGATGGCGATTGGACCAGGAAAACTTTCTGAAAAACCAGGATTGGATCTCCGGACTAAAATTAAGGACATCATATGGCAGTTTAGGAAATGAACGAATCGGGAGTTTTCGGTATGTGAATCTAATAGATGCGGGGCAGGATTATTATTTTGGGAATAGTGTATTCCCGGGAGTAGCAATTACAAGATATAACGACGCTGATATTACCTGGGAGACAACTTCCATTCTAAATATTGGTATAGATGCAATATTATTTAAAGACAAATTGAACTTAACTTTTGAGCTATACGACAAAAAAACCAAGAATATATTAAGAACTGTCAATCTACCGGCACAAGTAGGTAACTTGGGAGGACCGATAATGAATATCGGAACTGTAAGCAATAAAGGATACGAACTTAGTATAGCGCATCAAAATCGTATTCAAGACTTTATTTATCAAGTAGATTTTGGAATTAATTATAATGTCAATAAAGTAATAGATCTGAACGGTCAGGAAATCATTGACTCAGGTTTCTCAGGACAAAAAAGCCCTACAATTATTAAAGAAGGCTATCCAATAGATTCGTACTTCATCTTAGAGTCAGACGGGATATTTCAAACACAGGAAGAAATTGAGAAAAGTCCATTTCAAAATATTACAACAAAACCTGGTTACCTGAAGTATAAAAATCAAAATAACGACAATGTTATTGACGCGGATGATAGAAAAATAATAGGTAAAGCGATCCCTGATTATACTTATAATTTCTCTCTCAATCTTTCATATAAAAACTGGTCGCTTTCGGGCTTTTTCAATGGGATACAAGGCTTATATACCTACCCGAGCAGAATTATAGCAGTTCCATTCTGGTTTGGTACGTCTGTCACCCAGGACTGGGTCGATAATTCATGGAGACCAGACAGAACAAACGCAAGACTACCCATTCTCACAACGTATGAAGAATCGCAGGGAGATATTTACGCCTATTCAGATTTCTGGTTATTGGATGCGTCTTATTTGCGGCTGAAAAATGTACAACTGTCATACTCTTTTCCTCAGGAAATAATTAAAAAATTGGGAATTAATAAGTTATTCCTTTTTTTTAATGGTCAGAATTTATTCACTATTTCAAAAATGAAAAATTTTGATCCGGAAAAAAATATAACGGGAGATAACTATTATGAATACCCTTCCGTCAAAACTTATTCGGCAGGATTAAATGTTACATTTTAAAAAACTTTATTATGGAAAAAAATCTTTTATTATCTATATTTTTGATCTTTGTGGCATGCGACAACTTGTTGGATGTTGACCCCACTGACCAATACAGTAGTGAAATGTTCTGGCTCGATAAAGAACAGTATGATGCTGCTCTTACCGGTTGTTACAGGAGTTTTCATAATGCACTATCGATGTTCAACAGTGAAACAGATATGATAACACCCAACGCTGTTGCTTACAATGAAGCCAATGACACCAAGAATATAGGAAGAGGGGCCGGCACCACGACGAGTTCTCTATTTTTAACTTTTTGGAGAAATTCTTACAGAGGAATCGGACGGGCAAACACTCTGCTGGATAAAATTGATTTGGCAACTTTTGAAGAATCCGAGAAAAATCAAATAAAAGGTGAGGCTCTCTTTATCAGGGCCCTCTATTATTCTATTTTAGTAGATAATTTTGGAGATTGTCCACTCATTACAGAAACACCGGACGCAAAAAAGCATGGAAAATTACCAAGAACTTCCAGGAGTGAAGTGATTAATCAGATCATCACAGACCTAAATACCGCAGCTGGTTTGTTGCCATTAAAAAATTCCACCTCCAATATAGGCAGAGCAACAAAAGGTGCCGCACTTTCTTTAAAATCCAGAGTTCTGCTGTATGAAGGAAGATGGGAGGAAGCTGCCCAGGCTGCAAAAGAAGTAATTGATTTAAAAGTATATGACTTGTTTCCAAATTACAGAGGCATGTATCTCCCGGAAAATGAAAACAATCAGGAAGTCATTTTTGATATACAATATAAAGTGCCATATTTTACACATGGACTGGATAATGCGATACAAAAGCTGAATCGACCTGCGCCCACCAAAGACTTGGTAGATGCTTATCTGATGACGGATGGGAAACCAATTACTGAATCACCTATTTATAATCCGGTAAAACCATATGAAAACAGGGACCCGCGTTTACATCAGACAGTCGTTTGTATTGGATATAAGTATAACGGGAAAATCACTAAAATACAGGATGTGATGACAACCGGATTTGGATCGAAAAAATTTACGAGTTATCCTGATGATCAGACTGTAAAGATAAATATTGGAAATTCAGAACTTAATCCCATTGTTATTCGATATGCAGAGGTATTACTGACTTATGCCGAAGCATTAAACGAATCGGGGTCAGTTCCAAATGAGGAAGTTTATTCAGCGCTCAACAAAATAAGAAAACGTCCCACTGTTAATATGCCGGAGATACAGCCGGGACTCAGTAAAGAACAAATGAGAGAAGTAATCAGACTGGAAAGAAGAATTGAGCTGGCTTTAGAAGGATTTTACAATTCCGATATCAGAAGGTGGAGAATAGCCGAGATTGTAAATAATAAACCTGTTTTAAATCATGAAAATAAATTGTATGAGAATCGAACGTTTAATAAAAACAGAGATTACCTATGGCCAATTCCAGCTGATGAAATAGTTGAAAACAGTAATTTAGTTCAAAATCCTGGATGGTAAAAATACTATTCATTTGAAAGTTATCTGCATGAAGAGAGGTATTTTAACTTTTTTACCATTAATTCCGGTTACTGCTGGATGTTCACCTTTCATGGAGAACAAATATCCAAATATAGTAATTATCCTTGCCGATGATCAGGGATGGGGAGATTTGAGTATTTCAGGCAACACGAACGTTGAAACTCCCAACATTGACCGGTTGGCGAAAAAGGGAGTCATTTTCGATCGGTTTTACGTATGTCCTGTAAGCTCTCCCACCCGTGCAGAATTACTGACAGGAAGATATCATCCCCGGGGAGGGGTATTCTCCACCTCTGCGGGTGGAGAACGCCTCGACCTGGATGAAATCACTATTGCCGATTATTTTAAAAAAGCAGGATACTCTACAGCAGCTTATGGAAAATGGCATAATGGAACACAACCACCCTACCATCCAAATGCACGGGGGTTTGATGATTTTTACGGATTTTGCTCCGGTCATTGGGGAAATTATTTCAGTCCGATGTTAGAACATAATGGAGAAATTGTAAAAGGAAATGGCTTTATAATTGACGATTTTACTGATAAGGGGATTGATTTTATTGAAAAAAATAAAGACAGACCATTTTTTCTTTATCTTCCATACAATACGCCACACAGCCCAATGCAGGTACCCGACAAATGGTGGAATAAACTTGAAAGTAACGAATTGAAAATGCGGTATCACGGACCTGAAGAAGAAGATACTCTCTTTACAAAAGCAGCGCTTGCAATGTGTGAAAATATCGACTGGAACGTGGGAAGAATCATGAATAAAATAGAAGAGCTTCACCTTTCAGAAAACACAATCATTGTTTATCTCTCTGATAACGGACCAAACAGCTGGAGATGGAATGGAAATATGAAAGGGAGAAAAGGTTCCACCGATGAAGGTGGTGTTCGTGCTCCCTTCATTATTAAATGGGAGGGTAAGTTACCTCCAGGGAAAAAAATTCCAGAGATTGCTGCGGCCATAGACCTTCTACCTACTCTGACTGATATGGCAGGACTCGATTTTAAACCTGAAAAACCGTTAGATGGTGTCTCGTTAAAGCCATTACTGGTAGGAAAAAATGACTGTGTTTGGAATGATAGATTTATATTTAGTCATTGGGGAGGGAAAACCAGTGTCCGAAATCAAAGATTTAGATTAGATCATGAAGGAAAATTATTTGACATACCCAATGATCCGGAACAAAACGAGGATGTTTCAAACAAATATTCCGAGATTACAAACGCACTATTAGGCGAAAAAGCCAAATGGGAAAAGGAGGTATTAAGCGAATTATCCAAGCCTGATACCCGCCCTTTTACTATTGGGCATCCTGAATTCACTGCGACTCATATTCCTGCCCGTGACGGAATTGCCAAAGGCAATATCAGGCGTTCGAACAAATTTCCCAATGATTCCTATTTTACAAATTGGACAAGTACTTCCGACAGTATTGTCTGGAGAACAGATGTTCTTGCAGATGGCTGTTTCGATGTGGAAATTTACTACACATGTCCCCCCGAAGATGTAGGTGCTACCGTTGAATTAAGCTTTGCAGATAAAAAACTTATCAATAAGGTCTCCGAAGCATATAATCCAAGTTTAACGGGAATGGAAAATGATCGGGTGGCACGGCAGGAGTCCTATGTAAAGGATTTCAAACCCATGAAAATGGGAACAATCTGTCTTAAAGAAGGAAAGGGAAAATTAACTTTAAAAGCGCTTGAAATACCTGGCAAACAGGTTTTTGATCTAAAAATGATAACGTTAAAAAGAATAAACTGAAAATTATGACGAAGCAAACAGAAAACAAAGTTTCTAGGAGAAACTTTTTGGGTACGATTACTGCAGCTACCGCAGGATTGACAATTGTCCCAAATTATGTGATAGCCGGTTTGGGACACAAAGCCCCCAGTGATAAATTAAACATTGCAGGTATTGGCGTGGGTGGAAAAGGTTTTAGTGATCTGAAAGCACTCGAGTCGGAAAATATAGTCGCTCTATGCGATGTGGACTGGAGTTATGCAAAAAATGCTTTCAACCAGTATCCCAAGGCAAAAAGATTTAAAGACTGGCGCCTGATGTATGATGAGTTTGGCAAGAACTTCGATGCCGTAATGATTGCTACTGCCGACCATACACACGCGATTATTGCTGCACATGCCCTTACATTGGGAAAACATGTTTACTGTGAAAAACCGCTGACACATAGTGTGTATGAATCCAGATTGTTGACAAAGCTCGCAGAAAAATATAATGTGGTCACCCAGATGGGAAATCAGGGTTCATCGGGAGAAGGAGTAAATCAAATTATTGAGTGGCTCACCAATAATGAAATTGGCGAGGTGGTGAAAGTAGAAGCCTTCACCAATCGTCCGCTTTGGCCCCAGGGATTAAATACCCCCGCAGAAAGTGATAAAGTGCCCGACACGCTGGACTGGGACCTGTTTACCGGACCAGCAAAGATGCGTCCCTATAATAAGATTTATCACCCCTGGAACTGGCGCGGTTGGTGGGATTATGGCACGGGAGCACTCGGCGATATGGCTTGTCATATTCTGCATCCGGTATTTGCGGGGCTCGAACTGGAATATCCGATCCATGCACGGGGTAGTTCCACACTTTTACTACAGGATTGTGCGCCAAATGCCCAGTCGGTTACATTGACATTCCCGGCCAGAAAGCCAAAACGGAACTGGAAAGAAATGAAAACCAATGGCTTGTTGCCTCAGGTAGAAGTGTTTTGGTACGACGGAGGTATCTTACCAAATCTGCCGGAGGGATGGCCCGAAGGGAAAGATCCATATGACAAAGGCGGAGGGGTCATTTTCCACGGAACAAAAGACAAACTCATTTGTGGATGCTATGGGGCAAACCCATGGTTACTGTCTGGCAGAAAGCCAAATGCTCCGAAATTCTGCCGAAAAATTGAAACAAGCCATCAAATGGACTGGGTGCGGGCATGTAAAGAAAGCCCAGAAAACAGGGTTAACCCGAATTCTGAATTTTCAAAGGCAGGGCCTTTCAACGAAATGGTTGTGATGGGCGTGCTGGCAGTCCGGCTGCAATCACTGAACAAAACGCTAAACTGGGATGGTCAAACAATGCAATTTACCAACTTGACCGACGCTGAAAAAATTGTTGCAACGGCAAATAACGGATTTGAAATGAAAAGCGGACGTCCCCGGTTTATTAAAACAATGACCGACCCTGTGTCTGCCAAAGAATTTGCTGCGGAACTGATCAAGCACACCTATCGCAAGCCCTGGACATTACCCGACATGCCATAATTAAAATATTATAAAAATGAAAAATAAATTAAGCGTATTATTTATTGTTCTGCTAATTTTTAGTAGCCAATCATCTTTTATTATACAAAAATCAAGTTCAGCCGAAGCTCCTGACTGGAAGCTTGCTTATCAATCCTTTACATTTAAAAATTTCACTTTTGAAGAAGGTCTTCAGAAAGCCAAAGAATTAGGATTAGATTATGTAGAGGCATATAGGGCTCAAAAATTAACAGCAGAAAATTCGAAGCAGACTCATTTCGATTCAGACGAAGCCACCCTGGAGGAAATGAAACAACTACTAAATAAATATCAGATAAAAATGATTAATTATGGCGTAGTTAAAGGAAAAAATCAGCAAGAGTGGAAACGAATTTTTGAATTTGCAAGGAAAATGGGCGTGGAAACATTGGTAGCAGAACTGGAGCCATCCCAGTTTGATTTTTTGGAAAAACTCTGTGATGAATATAACATTAATATTGCCATTCACAACCATCCACAACCATCGCGTTACTGGGAACCCGACAGCGTTTTAAAATATGTTTCAGGGAGAAGTCATCGAATTGGTGCTTGTGCAGATGTGGGGCATTGGGTACGCTCCGGATTAAACCCGGTAGAATGTCTAAAAAAACTAGAAGGCCGTATTATTAGTATTCATTTTAAAGATTTGAACGAAAACGGTAGAGATGCACATGATGTTCCATGGGGCACGGGAATTTCCAATGTTCCTGCCATGCTACAAGAACTCAAGAAACAGGGATTTAAAGGTGTCTTCAGCATTGAATACGAATATAACTGGGATAATAACGTTCCTGAAATCGCACAGAGTATCGAGTATTTTAATAAAACGAGCGCAAACTTAAAATAATAAATGTCACACAAATTATCAAAAAATTTTATTTATCTCTTGAGTATTTTAATAATTTCTTGTTCAACAAAGCAAGAAAGGAAAAATATTATTTCAGAGATAAATACAAGTGAAAATGCAGATGTAAATATTATAAAAAATAACATTTCATCCGACGACAAAGAAGGAGGAATGGTTTATTTTGAAGGAAATTCATTTATGATGGGTTCAGATAATGGACCATCTAATGAACAACCCACGCATAAAGTTGAAGTCAAATCTTTCTTTATTGATAAACACCCGGTTTCTGTAGCAGATTTTCGTAAGTTTATCAACGCCACAGGCCATAAGACCGATGCTGATAAATTTGGAGATTCAGGCGTTTTTGATTTTAATTCTTTAAACTGGCAACTGGTTAAGGGTGCAAACTGGGAATATCCATTTGGAAAAGATGCACCGAAAGCCAAAGAAGATTTCCCTGTAACTCACATTAGCTGGAATGACGCCACAGCATACGCTACCTGGATTGGGAAAAGACTGCCTACAGAGGTTGAATGGGAATTTGCAGCGCAATGCGGAGGAAAGAATAAAACCAAATTTAGCTGGGGGAATGAATTAATTGTAAATGGTAAATATATGGCCAATGTTTGGCAAGGGAAAGATCTTACTGCCAAACAAGGCGATGACGGATTTGTCCATACCTCTCCAATCGGTTATTACCAGGAAACACCCTGCGGAATGAGTGATATGGGTGGAAATGTATGGAACTGGTGTTCGGATACATTTAAACTATATGACGGCAACAATGAACCTTTTGAAGTCAATTCAGATTTAAAAGTCATCCGGGGAGGATCATTTTTCTTTGATGAAAATGGTGAAAATAGCTTTACAACCACTGGAAGAGCTTATAATACTGCGGAAACATCATTATTTAATATTGGATTCCGATGCGCCAAAGACATTTAAATAGACTGAAAAAAAGAGGTTGTGCTTTAGGGAGAAGATCTTTTCATTTGTTATACTTTTAGTCACATAAATTTATCATTTTCTTTGAAGGTATAATTACATCTTAATCATTATTTTTTCAATTTTCATCACTGAAATCTAACAAAAAATACATTGAAGAACAATTGATTTCTGATTTCAAAAATAACAAATAAGAGTAAATAATTTATAAATAGAAATGGAGCCTATGAGAAACCTGATATAAATCAAAATCGGTAGGCGCTGCAACGCCCACCGATCAAATGTTTTACTTGTCAATACAGCACGAAATTATATGTGTATCAACTTAAAACAATTACAAATGTATGAAGAAAAACAATCCAACGGGTAATAATTTAACCGAAAAAGTACCCATTAAACATTTTTTATTGATTATGCGAACGACCTTTATTCTACTGTTTATCTGTGTCTTTTGCTCAATGGCCGAAATGAGTTATACTCAAAATGCCAGAGTAACTATCAATAAACGAAATGTTACTCTAAGAGAGGTGTTGAATGAAATTGAAAGTCAAACAGATTACCTTTTCATTTATAACGATGAAGTAAATACCAACGAAAAAATATCAGTAAAAACAAAACAAGAAAAAGTCTATACTATACTCAATTCACTTTTAAAGGGTAAAGATGTGAATTATTCTATGGAAGGAAATCACATTATCCTCTCAGTTATAGAAAATGAAAATATAACTGAAAATGAAATCGTTACTACTGCTACACAACAACAAAAGAGAATAATAAATGGAACTGTTGTTGATGCTAAGGGACAAGCTATTATAGGAGCCAATATTATTGAAGTAGGTACAACAAATGGAACTGTCACAGATATCTATGGTAAATTTTCTTTAAGTGTAGAGAATAATGCCATCATTAATATTTCCTATATTGGCTATTTAGAACAAAGTATAAATTCCTCTGATAGAAACTCTTTAGACATTACTCTTTTGGAGGACACTAGAGCACTGGATGATTTAGTGGTTATTGGATATGGTAGAATGAAGAAAAGTGATTTGACGGGAGCAGTCGCTTCAGTGAATCCAGAAAAGATTACTCAAAGATCAACGGTAAACATTGGACAAGCATTATCTGGTCTGGCTGCAGGTGTTGAAATATTTGAAAGTAGTGGTACTCCTGATGGAAATGTACGTATACGAATTAGGGGTGATAATTCAATAAATTCATCCAACGACCCCTTATTTGTTGTAGATGGAGTAATAGGAGTATCTAATATGAATTTATTTAATCCAAATGATATCGAATCAATTGAGGTACTAAAAGATGCCTCATCAACTGCAATTTATGGAGCCAGGGGAGCAAATGGGGTAATTATTATTACAACTAAAAAGGGAATTAAAAATCAGGATCCAATAATTTCATATGACGGATATTATTCTATCGGAAAAATGGCAAAAAAAATTAATTTAATGAATGCCTCCGAATGGTGGGAGAATTATAATATTAGTATGGACAATGGTATAAAATATGATCCAGTAGGGTTTGAACAAGGTAAATACAGGAAAGCAGATCCCAAAAATTTACCCAATCTTTTTGATGAAGATGGTAATCCATTGTACGATACTGACTGGCAGGATGAAACATACAAGGCTACACATTCTAACAATCATCAGATAAGTATAAGAGGGGGTAGCGAGAGAATTTCATACAGCACACATTTTGGTTATACACATCGGGAGGCTTTAATGAAAAACGACTACTTAGACAGATATACCATTAAAGCCAATTTTGACTCTAACTTAAAAAAATGGCTTGACTTTGGAGTAAATATTTTTTTCAATTACAATACTGGAAATGATAATTCACGCAAATATGGAATAAAAAGATTAGTGCAAGAAGCCATACCTTTAATACCTGTTAAATACCCTGATCAAACTTGGGGAAGTAATCGTGATTTTCCAGGTGCCGTACAAGATACTCCAGCAAGATATTTAGAAGAAATAATAGATCAAACATCAAATTCACAAACAATCTCAGATGTTTATTTTGATTTTAAAATTAACGAAAATTTAAACTTAAGATCGACATTTGCTATTGACATAAATAACAGAAAAAGAAATTTTTATTCAGGAAAGAATCTTATTCAATTTAGTAAAAATCAAGGTGGAAATGCGACGATAGAAACTACAAAACAACTATATTGGCAAAATGAAAACTATATTAATTGGAATAAGACATTCAATGAGAATAATATTTTAAATTTAATGGGCGGATTAAGTTGGCAACAACGTACCGCGGAAAATTTAGAGGCAACATCACAGAAGTTTATAGACGACTTTTATCAATGGCATAACTTAGGTGCCGGTGCAGTTTATCTACCTCCATCCTCAAATGACTGGCAATGGACATTGAATTCATATTTCACAAGGTTAAATTATAATTTATACAATAAATATCTACTAACCGCGACAGGTCGTATTGATGGCTCCTCTAAATTTGGAGGAAATAATAAATATGCATTTTTTCCTTCTTTCGCATTTGCTTGGCGTCTCTCCGAAGAAAACTTTTTTAAGAAATCAAATCTTATCGATAATTTAAAAATAAGAACAAGTATAGGAGAAACAGGAAATCAGGAAATTGGTAATTACGCTTTCCTTCAAAATTTGGGTAGCACGAATGTTATTTTCGGGGATACGTATTATACTGCATTATACAGAAGTAGTTTTGGAAATCCTGATTTAAAGTGGGAAAAAACCACACAATTTGATCTGGGTATTGATATGAATTTATTTTCACAAAGAATAAATTTTTCTCTGGATTATTATTACAAAATTACGAGTAACCTTCTACTGAACGCTCCCATACCAAGTACTTCGGGTCTATCAACAATTATGCGAAATATTGGAAAGGTTGAAAATAAAGGATTTGAAATTACTCTGAATACAATTAATATAAAAAAAGAACATTTTAATTGGTCATCAACTTTATTATTTGCAACTAATAAAAATAAAGTGCTTAAATTAGGAGAAAATGACGAAGATATTTTTCCCGCCCCTAAACACCCACAGGGTGAAGTATTAATACTTAGAGTAGGAGAACCTGTAGGTTCTTTATGGGGTTTAAGAAGACTTGGAACATGGAGTGAAAGTGAGACCGATGAAGCCGCAAAATATAGTAGACTACCAGGTGATCTTAAATATGCTGATTTAAATTCTGATGGAAAAATAAATAGTGATGATAGAACAATTATTGGCCGTACTTCACCTGATTGGACTATGTCTATTTCTAATTTATTGACTTACAAATATTTTGATCTTTCTTTTGATATGCGATTTGTTGTCGGAAATAAAGTGGTAAATGCCGCCACACATAATGCAGAAGATCGTTCCGGCGTTGCAGGCGGTTGGAGATCAAATTTAAACGCTTGGACTCCCGAAGCACAAAATACAATGATAGCGCAACGAAGGCCTATGAGAACTTATTACGACTCATATCCTGATGATCACTGGATGCAGAATGGATCATTTATAAGAGGTCAAAATCTTGTCCTAGGTTATAATTTTGATCGAAGTTTTATAAATAAAATCAATTTAAAAGAGTTACGGATGTATGTAAGCATGCAAAATTTTTTCTTGATTACTGATTATACCGGATATGATCCCGAAATTTCTACTGAGTCAACAATATTTGGATATGGAATAGATGACTTTGCAGAACCTAAACAAAGGACTTTTACAATTGGTTTGAATATTAAATTTTAAATGAAAATAAAATGAAAAATTTAATTAAGCTTATCATATTAACCGGAATAGTTGCGTTATCCTCGTGCAATGATTTTCTTGAAAGATTTCCTACAGGTACGCTAACGGCTAATTCAAACTTATCAAGTGAAGAGTCCGCCTTGGCATTTACAAACAGTGCATATATAAATACTTCGGTCTTTAATAGAGGAGGCGGAAGTTGGGGAACCAATACAACATTATTACTAGAATACATGACCGGTAAGGTTACTTCAGAAAATTCTCAATCATACTTTAATGAATTCCAAAACCTGCTCGTCAGTGATAGAACTTTATATATTGAAGATTGGTGGAAATATTGTTATTCAGGAATTGCGGATTGTAACCTTGCCATTGAAAAACTATCAGATTATGTTGAATTAAAAGAAAACACAAAGATAAATTATTTAGCTGAAATATATTTTTTGCGGGCATTGTATTATTATCTGGTAAGAATTTTTGGGGATATTCCAAAATTGACTAAAGTACAATTTAATTTAAGAGAGTTGCAAATAGAACGGTCACCGGTAAAAGAAATTTATGATGAAATAATTATACCAGATTTACTTTTTGCTGAAAAATCAACCCTCTCTTTTAAGAATGAAACTGGAAGAGTTTCAATGGGTGCTGTGAAGTCCTTATTGTCCGATGTATATTTAACTTATGCAGGCTATCCTATAAGAGGAGGAAATCAATATTATTCTGAATCCGCAAAACGGTCTTTTGAAGTTATTGAATCGGGAAAATATTCATTATTTCAAGACTATTCACCATTGCAAGATCCTGCTTACAATAATAAAGGTGAGTATATTTTTCAAGTACAGTTTTCATTAGATAAAAGTCATAATAATAGTATATTGTTGTTTTTACCTTCTCGTTCAGGTATATCCAGTTATAATCTTGAATTTGGGAGTCTAATTCCAACGGAAGAATTTGTAAAAAGTTTTGAATCAGGAGATAAAAGGACGATGGAAAAACAATTTTTCTTTACAAATTACAAAGGTCATCCATCCAAATTTTCATCTGGTGCACCAGAACTTAAGTTTATGGATTTGGGAGGATACTATATTTATAAGTTTTTTGATAAAAATGCAATAGATAAAACTGCTAAAAGTTATCTGAACTGGAGTATCTACAGATATACTGAAATTTTGTTATTATATTGTGAAGCTCAAGTATTGGCAGACGGTTATCCTAATCAATTGTCGCAAGAGTCACTTAACAAAATAAGGAATAGGGCAAGTCTCCCTGATTTTACAGATACTAATAAAGATAATTTTCTAAAAGAAGTGTGGAATCAACGTTATTTTGAATTATGTTTTGAAAATAAAATGTGGTTCGATATGCTACGAACTCGATTGATAAGAGATGATAAATCTGGACAATTTGTAGATTTTATTGGTTATACCAACAACTGGGGAAAAACTTATACAGAAACACAGTTACTTTTTCCAATCCCATTAAGCGAGTTACAGGCTAATAGAAATTTAGTTCAAAATAAAGGATATTGAATTTAATCATATAATTTTCTAAAAATGAATAATGGTTTATTGAAAATAATTACTTTTAGTATTGGAGCTTTTAATAGTTACATCTCTTTTTCGCAAGAAAAGCCAAATATCGTTTTCATTTTTGCGGACGACATGGGTTATGGCGATGTTTCTGTAAACAACCCCTATTCAAGAGTGAAAACGCCGGCAATTGACAAGTTGGCTGAAGAGGGAATTCGTTTTACCGAAGCACATTCTGCCGGGTCCGTATCCACGCCCTCACGTTATGGCTTGCTCACCGGACGCTATTTTTTCAGAACACCCAAACAACAGGGACATTGGGGATACTTGCCACCTTATATTGAACCGGATAGGGAAACCATTGGCACTTTATTGCAGAAAGGCGGATATACGACGGCTTGCATTGGTAAATGGCATTTGGGCCTTAATTGGAAGAAAAAAAAGGCGCACCAACGTCGATTTTAGTCAGCCTGTATCGGGCGGGCCCAACGATCTGGGATTCGACTATTCGTTTATCATGCCGGCTTCACTCGACATGCCACCGTACATGTTCATCAGAAACAATCGCGTGATTGATCCGGAAGTAGTGCTGACTGCCGATGTTTACCCTCACAGATTGGATAAGACGATGGATGCATGGGACAGAAAGCACACCGGAGAGGATGATGTGTATTGGGAGCGTGGCGTATGGTGGAGAAACGGTGAAATGTCCAAATCCTTTCAAGTTGAAAGATGTCTGGATGATATCGCGGAGGAAGGAATTGCCTTTATCGAACGTGAGGGGAAAAAAGACAAACCTTTTTTCCTGTATCTACCACTTACCGGGCCCCATACACCCTGGGTACCCGATAAACAGTTTAAGGGAAGTACTGAATTGGGTACTTATGGGGATTTTATAGCCCAAATTGATGATATTGTTGCTCAAATTACCAGAAAAATCAAGGAACTGGGAATTGACGAAAACACGATGATTGTTTTTTCCAGCGATAACGGAGCAGCCTGGGAAGGGGAGGATGTCCTTCAATATGCACACCAAAGCAGTTGGGGTAGAAGAGGAATGAAGGGCGACGCCTGGGATGGTGGACATCATGTGCCTTTGGTCATTAAATGGCCAAAAGTAATTAACCCTGGAACAACATTCAACTATGATGTTAGTCTGGTCGATTTTTTTGCAACTTTTGCCGATCTTACACGGCAAAACGTGAAAAATAATGCAGCAGAAGATAGTTTCAGCTTTATAAAGGCGCTTTATGGAAAACAAAAAAAGGAAACCCGGGATCATATAGTTTATCTTTCATCCTCCGGCAGGCTGGCCATAAAAAAGGGTGATTGGAAGTATATCGAGGGAATTGGATCGGGAGGCTTTTCTTATCCATCCCGGCTTGAACCTGTAAAAAACGGGCCTACGGGCCAACTTTACAATATGAAGGAAGATGTAATGGAGAGTAATAACTTGTTCCTGAAAAAGCCTGAAATCGTAAAACTAATGAAAGTATCTCTTGAAGAGGTGGTAAAAAGTGGATCCAAAAGCAAAAAATAAAATATAATCCTTCGAATATTAAAAAGCAGAGGTATGAAGAAGTCTTGAAATTCTCAATATATAAACAGTATAGAATATCATATTTAAAAAAATAATTAAAAAAATTATGACAAATCAAAATGAAAACAAAGTTTCCAGAAGAAGCTTTTTAGGTACAGTTGCAACAGCAGCGGCAGGATTAACAATTGTTCCGAACTACGTTGTTGCAGGACTGGGACATAAAGCCCCGAGTGATAAACTTAACATTGTCGGAGTCGGTATCGGAGGAATGGGTTTTGGAAACCTTCGCAGGATGGAGTCCGAGAATATTATCGGACTTTGTGATGTGGATTGGAAATATGCAAGCAAAACTTTCGAACACTTTCCTAAAGCCAGAAAATTCAAGGACTGGCGCAAAATGTATGATGAAATGGGAAAAGACTTCGATGCTGTTGTGGTTGCTACAGCCGACCATACACATGCAGCCATTGCCTCGCATGCCATCGCAATGGGAAAACATGTTTACGTTCAAAAACCCCTCACCCACTCTGTTTATGAATCGCGACTGTTGACTAACCTGGCAAAAAAATACAAAGTTGCTACATCAATGGGAAATCAGGGATCTTCAGGTGAAGGTGTAAACTTAATTGTAGAGTGGCTGACAAATGGAGAAATTGGAGAAGTAACGAAAGTAGAAGCTTTTACAGACCGTCCAATTTGGCCACAAGGGTTAAATACTCCGGAACAAGGTCAATGGGTACCTGACACACTTGATTGGGATCTTTTCGTGGGACCGGCTAAAATGCGGCCGTACAACGAAATTTACCACCCGTGGAACTGGCGTGGCTGGTGGGACTACGGTACAGGAGCACTCGGTGATATGGCATGTCATATTCTACATCCGGTATTCGTAGGGCTTGAACTAAAATATCCTATTCATGCACAGGGAAGTTCAAGTTTACTTTTGAACGATTGTGCACCAGTATCTCAGGCGGTTAAACTCACCTTCCCGGCGCGTACTCCCAAACGTTCCTGGAAAGGGATGAAACGTAATGAGCAATTACCGCAAGTGGATGTCCATTGGTTTGATGGCGGTATCAAATGGGATTTACCAGAAGGATGGCCTGCTGACAAGAATCCAAATGATCGTGGAGGTGGAGTAATTTTCCATGGTACAAAAGATAAACTTATTTGTGGTTGCTACGGAGTGAATCCCTGGTTGCTCTCAGGACGTGTGCCCAATGCTCCAAAATTACGCCGAAGAATAGAAAAGGAAACCGGTCAAAATTATAATGAAGGGGCGCATGAACTGGACTGGATCAGAGCTTGCAAAGAGAGCCCGGAAAATAGAGTACCTACTGCTTCCGATTTCAGCGAAGCGGGGCCTTTTAACGAAATGGTCACAATGGGTGTACTCGCCGTGCGATTACAATCACTGAATAAAGTGCTTGACTGGAATGGTGAGAAAATGGCATTTACAAATCTTACAGACAAAGAAACAATACGCACTGTGATAAAAGACGGATTTGTAATAAATGACGGACATCCAACATTTAAGAAAACATGGACCGAACCAATTTCTGCAAAAGAGTTTGCTGCAGAACTGATTAAACATACATATCGTAAACCCTGGGATCTGCCAGACATGCCTTAACAATCATATATACTCATAATAGGTTAATATCATCAAATAGACAAATAATATGAAAAAAATAATCGCAATATGTATAGTTCTCCTCGCTACTTCTCTCTCTGCCTATGCACAGAAAGTAAACAAACTCTCAAAAAAAGAAAAAAAGGAGGGCTGGGAGTTGCTTTTCAATGGTAAAAACTTTGATGGCTGGCGTCAGTACAACAACGACAAAATGCCTGCCAACTGGACTATTGAAGATAACGCAATGAAAGTTTTTCCTGCACAGGGAAAAGAACCTGGACGGGGAGCAGGAGGCGATATACTGTTTGGTAACAAAAAATTTAAAAACTTTGAACTTTCAATTGACTGGAAAGCGGGCAAAATGGCAAATTCGGGAATTTTCTATTATGTCAGAGAAGTTAAGGGAAAGCCTATCTTTAATGCCGCACCCGAAATTCAGATTCTGGATAATGAAAATGCCACAGACAATAAAATAAAAAGCCATTTGGCAGGATCACTTTATGACATGATTCCTGCCGATCCCTCAACAGTCAAGCCTGCTGGAGAATGGAACACCTGTGTGATCAAAGTAAATAACGGAAAGGCGTCCATAAGCATGAATGGAATAGAAGTGGTGACTTATACACACTGGACTCCCGAGTGGAACGAACTTGTTGAAAACAGTAAATTCAAAAAATTCGAGGGATTTACCGAAGGAATATCCAGAGAGGGATATATTGGTTTGCAAGATCACGGATATACTGTTTGGTTTAAAAACATTAAAATAAAAGCACTGGATTAATAAATATTTATGGCTTTGAATAGCCAGTCCAAATTTTAAATTAATATCAAAATTGTATGAAACGAGCATGAACTGCTTTGCAATCGACATGGTCAAAATCATTATCACACAAGAACATGATTAAAGCGAGTTCCATACACCTTGATGAAAAAATAAAAGAACGTATGAAATACAAGATAAACAACTCGGCTAAACTGCTAGGTCTGGGATCATTATCTCTATTCGGAGCTTGCCAGAATCAGAAAGTAGAAGCTCAACTGCCAAATATTATTTACATTATGAGCGATGATCATGCCTACCAGGCGATCAGCGCATATGGACATGGGTTAAACGAAACTCCAAATATCGACAGGCTTGCCAAGGAAGGTGCAATGTTTACACGCTCCACGGTCACCAACTCGATCAGCGCCCCCAGCAGGGCTGTGCTGCTTACCGGCAAGCATAGCTTCTTGAATGGAAAAATTGATAATTCAGTACCGTTCAACTGGGATCAGCCCAACTTCCCGAAAATAATGCAAGCCAACGGATATCAGACGGCCATGATCGGCAAAATACACCTCGACGGTATTCCGCAGGGATTCGATTTTTCAATGGTATTGCCGGGACAGGGTCAATATTACAATCCGGATTTTTTAATTAATGGAAAAAAGATTAGAAAAGAAGGTTACTGTACTGAAATAATTACAGAGACCACGCTCGACTGGTTGAAAAACAAGAGAGATCCAAACAAACCATTTTGTGTCCTCTTTCATCAAAAGGCACCCCATCGAAACTGGATGCCGGCACCCAAATACCTGACACTGTACGACGATGTTACCTTTTCTCCTCCTGCAAATTTTTTCGACAACTATGAAGGACGCGGAAGAGCTGCAAGGGAACAGGAGATGCAGGTCCACGGTCATGCACAGTGGGGACATGATTTTAAATTCATCGTGGATCCCAATGGTGACAGCACCGGTTTCTACAACGACCTGAAACGACTCACGCCAGAACAGCGTGAGGACTGGCTGGCAGCATACACACCAGAAAACGAGGAGTTCAAAGCCAACTACGCCAGCATGACAGACAGCGAGATAGCTATCTGGAAATACAACAGGTATATTAAAGACTACCTGCGTACCATCAAGTCGGTTGACGACGGCGTGGGAGAACTGCTCGACTATCTTGAAGAAGCGGGACTGGCAGAAAATACGGTAGTGGTCTATACTTCCGACCAGGGTTTCTATCTCGGTGAACATGGATGGTTTGATAAAAGGTTCATGTATGAGGAATCATTCAGGACACCCCTGTTGGTGAGATATCCAAAAGAGATAAAACCAGGTACCGTCATTGATGCATTGGTGCAGAACCTCGACTGTGCCCCCACCTTGCTCGACTATGCAGGCATCAAGGCTCCGGAAGACATGCAGGGGGAATCGTTCAGGAAACTGGTTGCTGGAAAAACAAAGAAATGGCGCGATGCTGTTTACTATACATACTACGAGTATCCTGCAGTACATATGGTAAAAAGACATTATGGCGTGGCTACAGACCGCTATAAACTGATTCACTTCTATTACGACGTCGACGAATGGGAAATGTATGATTTGCAGACAGATCCCATGGAAATGAAAAATATCTACGACGATCCGGAATATGCAGAAGTGCGTGAAAACCTCCACAAAAAACTGGAAGAACTCAGAAAACAGTATGGAGATAGCGACGAATTGAACGATAAATTCATTAAAGAACACCTGAAGAGACGGGCAAAAAAATAATTCATTGTCAAACATTCTTGAAGTTTTCTGAGAGAAATCTTAACTTGGAAAACTTCAAGAAGTAAAATAATAGGGAAACACATTGGCATAAGATATTTTCAATCACATCGAACAGATAATCATGAGAAAAATTCTATTAACTCTTTTTGTCTTTCTGGTTCTACAATCATTTGTGAGGGCACAAAAACCAAATATTCTACTCATAATAGCTGATGATTTGAATACACGTATAGGTCCCTATATGAATATCAACAAGCATACCCCCTATCTCGACCGTTTGGCGAAAGAAGGAGTATCGTTTACAAATAACTTTTGTCAATACCCTCTTTCCGGTCCTTCTAGGGCTTCTTTAATGAGTGGACTCTACCCTGAGACAAATGGGGTTTTAAGTAATAATGACCAACCAGGCAGCTACAAAAAAGAGACACCGGCACTGGCAAGCCATCCTTCTCTGGCTGGTTTTTTCCGTGAGAACGGTTACTTTACGGCACGTGTTTCCAAGATTTTCCATATGGGGGTTCCGGGAGGTATTGAACGGGGCGAACCGGGTGGTGACGAACCTGATTCCTGGGATTATGCCTATAACGTAATGGCACCGGAAACTCTTAGCCCGGGTAATCTGGAACTCCTCTCCCCAAAAAACACACATTACGGATCCAACTTTTCCCGGATGATTCTGTCTGACGGACTGGAAATAACACAAGCCGACTATATGGCTGCCAGCCAGGCCATCGCAATACTGGAGAATCGTGGAGGAAAAATTCCGAAACAAGGGACAAATAAGCAACGTACAAAAAAAGATGCACCTTTTTTCCTGGCTGTGGGTTTTGTAAGGCCACATGTGCCACTTATCGCCCCTGAAAATTGCTTCTCCCATTATCCGGAAAGTGAAGTCCTATTGCCTCCCTTGAAAATTGGAGAAAATGTTCCTGAACAGGCATTACGTAAACAAAATCACAGAACCATGGGTATGAACGAATTGCAGCAACAGCAATCAATCAGTGCCTACATGGCCAGTGTTCGCTTTATGGATCAACAGGTAGGGCGTTTGCTTGATGCGCTCGACAGATTAAGTTTAAGAGAACAGACTATCGTGATTTTTTTATCTGACAACGGCTTCAACCTGGGTGAACATGATTGCTGGACCAAAACAAGCTTGTGGGAAGGGAGTGTGCGTGTGCCACTTATAATTTCAGTTCCCGGCTATAATGCCAATCATGGAAACTCTTGTAACGCCATTACCGAATTAATTGACCTTTATCCAACTCTAACCGAATTATGCGGATTGGCCGACAAGAATCCTGAAATTTTGCAGGGTAAAAGCTTGACAAGTTATTTGTGCGGAAAAATAGCCGAAGATCCGGAAGCTTATGCTTACACTGTTTCTTACGGGGGGCATGATGCAACTATATGTACGAATCAATGGAGATACACCCGTTGGGGCAATGAAATGATCCCGAAAAGTGAGGAATTGTATGATCACATTAATGACCCCGAAGAGTATGTGAATTTGGCAGACAATCCTGATTATAAGACAGTCTTGGATGCCATGAGAATAAAAATGAATGCCGCCAGGAAAAAAAGCAAATACTGGTTTACAAAAACATACGAAATAGCAAGCATTATCAAAATAAATAAAAATAGTGTACTATAAAGTAAAACCTGGCGATCTTCACTTATTCAATAGTCATTACCATTAAATTTTTATCAACTATGAATAATAAAACATTAGTTAACAAAAGGGTACATTACTCTAAATTTGACAGTTTATTTGTCATTTTGTTATTTACATCTTTTTCTGTAATCACTTCAGACCTGTATGCAGGTTTTGGTGAAAACAAGATAAATAATATCATGATCCTGCAGGGAAAAAAACTGATTACCGGTAAGGTAGTGGATGAAAACAATACAGCCATAATAGGTGCCAATATTATCGAAACAGGAAGTTCAAATGGTACGATTACCGATATCGACGGTAACTTCTCACTAAGTGTCGCTGATAATGCTACCATTCAAGTTTCTTATATAGGGTATCTTGAACAGGAGATTAAAACAGAAGGAAGAGTACATTTAAACATTATTTTAAAGGAAGACGCAAGGGCTCTGGATGAAGTAATTGTTGTTGGCTATGGTACAATGAAAAAGAGTGATTTGACAGGAGCTGTTTCTTCGGTAAAAACCTCTGATATTCAACAAACTCCCATGACTTCTATCGATCAGGGATTGGTAGGTAGGGCATCCGGGGTACAGGTTACACAAACATCGGGCATGCCTGGGGCCATTGCTTCCATAAGAGTACGGGGCAGCAGTTCTTTACAAGCTGGAAACGAACCTTTATATGTCATCGACGGGTTTCCGGTTTACAGCGGCGACGGATTCGGACAAACAGGGGGGAGTGCACAGATAAGCGGACTGTCATCAATTAATCCTTCCGATATCGAATCCATCGAAATACTAAAAGATGCTGCAGCAACTGCTATTTATGGGGCACGTGCAGCCAATGGTGTAATATTAATTACAACAAAAAGTGGTAAAAAAGGACAGGATATCATCTCTGTGGAAACGAATTTCGGCATCCAACAAGTCGTAAAAAAAATCGATGTTATGAATGCACAAGAGTATGCCGCATTAGTGAATGAAGCATACACCAACGATGGACTGGCTCCCTGGTATAATGAACAAACAATGGCTGAAATAGCGTTATTGGGTAATGGCACAGACTGGCAAGACTTAATTTTCAGAAATGCCATTACTCAAAATTACATGTTGAATTTTTCAGGGGGTGATGAAAAAACCACCTACTCCATTTCAGGAAACTACGTCAACCAGGAAGGAGTTATAATAAATTCTGACTTTGAACGATTTTCACTAAGACTCAATTTAGACAGGAAAATTAAAAACAATTTTAAGGTAGGTACCCATATTAATGCAAGTCATACAATTACTAACGCAGTGGCAACAGATACCGGCGGCGAAGGTGGTGTTGTGAATGGTGCTATTAAGATGAGTCCGGTTCAAACAATATACGAAAATGAAGAAACCAAAGAATATACACAGGTAAATGTTCCTGGCGTATTAATACCTAATCCATATGCCACAGCAAAGGAACAACTTTTTAATAATGGACAGTCAAGATTCTTGGGAGATATGTATGCTGAATGGGAGTTTGTTCCCAATTTACTTTTCAGGACTTCCGTCGGTACAGATGTCGTATATTTTAAAGGCAACAGATATACTCCATCAACCATTTATCAGGCAAACGGTCTGGCAACCGGAAATATCAACGTAAACAGATCCATTAACTGGCTGAACGAAAACACACTTACATGGACAAAATTACTAAATAATCACTCATTCAATTTGTTAGGTGGTTTTACTTTACAACAGAATAACAGTGAAGGCGTATCGGCCTCGTCAAGTGGATTCGTAAATGATATGCTTACTTATAATGACCTGGGTTCCGGATCAGTATATAATTCACCCGGTTCTTCGGCTACCCAGTGGAACCTGATGTCATATTTAGGTCGAATCAACTATTCTTATAAAGACCGGTATCTCTTTTCAGTAAACGCACGTTTTGACGGTTCTTCAAGATTTGGAGAAAACAATAAGTACGGATTTTTCCCGTCAGCTTCGGCCGGATGGAGAATATCGGAGGAAAGTTTTATGGAATCCATCAGATCTGTCGTAACCAATTTAAAATTACGGGCCAGTTACGGATTCACTGGAAATACCGAGATCGGATTATACGGATCACTACCTACCTTGGGAAGCGTGGATTGGATTATTGGGAATCAACTTGTTACCGGTTTTTTCCCAAACAAGATACCCAATCCTGATTTGAAATGGGAACGAACCGGACAATTCGATTTAGGTGTTGATATTGGGTTGATAGACAATCGAATTCGTATAACGAGTGATATCTACAGAAAAAAAACAACAGACTTGTTGTACAATGTGGCTATTCCGTCAGCTTCCGGATTTGAAACAATGTTAAAAAATATAGGCAGTGTGGAGAATAAGGGACTCGAATTATCAATCGAATCCGATAATTTCGTAAATGAATTTGCATGGAATACAAATTTCAACATTGCTTTTAACAGGAACAAAGTTCTGGAGCTGGGTGGAGAACCATACAAGGAAATCGGAAGTGGAGATGGGCATTTGAAAACTGGTAGCTTTAGAAGGTTGATCGTTGGTGAACCTATAGGAATTTTTTACGGATATAAATTTGACGGCATTTTCCAGACAGAAGAAGAGGTTCAAAAGTTAACAACACAACCCAGCCCTTTGGGTGTCGGATATCGGCGTTATAAAGACCTGGACGGGGATGGCGCCGTTGATTCATCAAATGACCGAATGATACTGGGTGATTCCAATCCTGATTTTTTTGGAGGCCTTACGAACAATTTTTCCTACAATGGTCTTGAACTCAACATATTTTTTCAATACTCCTACGGAAATGAAATATTCAATTATAATGCGATAGAATTAGAAACCCCCACTGGTGGACAAAACGCATACAGGGAATTATTAGATAGATGGACACCTACAAATCCAAGTCAGATTTATCCGAAAGCTACTACTAATAGAGCTGCTTTAGTTAGTGATAGATGGGTTGAAGACGGATCGTATTTAAAATTAAAAACAGTCTCTCTGTCTTATTCATTCCCTAAGTTAAAATCCAATTTTTTCCGTAGTATGAGATTACATATCACGGCACAAAATCTAAAAACCTGGACAAATTATAGAGGATACGACCCTGAAGTAAGTTTTAGGGGAGCTTCAACATTACAAGGAGGTGAAGACTTTGGTGGATATCCCCAGGCAAGAACCTTTATGATGGGAATTCAATTGAATATAAAATAATATAACAAAGTATCATTATGAGAAAGTTCAATCTATTAATAATATCTCTGATTTTTTTGAATGGTTGTGATTTTTTAAATGAAAATCCCAAGGACCGCCTGGTGCTTGATAATTTTTATTCTACATCTAAAGATGCCCAGGCAGCAGTTGATGCTACATACCAGTCATTAAATCCGTTATACAACAGATTAATGTATATACTTTGCGAGTTAACGACCGATATAGTCAAGAATGGAATTGGTATGCCAAATGCATACCTCCAGGATTTAGAATTTTTGCGACATACTAATGAAAATACATTCATTGGCAATATGTGGACAGATTCTTACAGTGGAATTTCAAGAGCAAATACTGCGATTAATAGAATTCCCGATATTGTCATGGATGAAAACTTAAAAAAACGTTTTGTAGCTGAAGCAAAGTTTCTCCGGGCTTTATATTATTTTAATCTCGTACGTTTTTTCGGAGATGTCCCCCTGATTACAAATCTCGAATCGGTTAATGATGCCATGGGGCCGCGTACTTCAAAAAGTGAGGTTTATAAATTAATCATACAAGATTTGACTGATGCTGAGTCCGTTTTACCCATGCGCTCAGGATATAACGATTTAGAAGAAGGCAGAGCAACAAAAGGAGCAGCTAAAATTCTATTGGGAAAAGTATATCTTACGCTGGGAGAGTATACGAAAGCAAGAGATAAATTAGCAGAGGTTGTCAATGCTGAATCAACTTATGGTTATGGTTTACATGAAAATTATGGAAATAACTGGAATACTTTAACTGAAACAGGTATTGAAGCAGTTTTTTATATCGAGTATAAAGGCCGCCCTTATCCTCAAAATGGCGAAATGGGGCTTGCCGGACCAAAATATTCAATTCCGGGGGGAAATATTGGTGTTGCCGGGTCAAATGAGGCAGATATTCCAACCCGGGAACTTTATGATCAATTCAGTCCCAACGATACCCGTCGGGATGTCAATATCAGATTCAAGTTTACCAATCCCAAGAATGGAAAAGTTCTCACTTCCAGTATCCCTCTTTTTGGAAAATATTGGAAGGATGGGATTGATGCCGCAAACCAATGTGACATTAACATGCATATTATACGATATGCAGACGCCCTATTAATGTATGCCGAAGTATTAAATGAGACAGATGACCAGGCCAAAGCCCTTCAAGTTTTGAACCGCGTGAGAAAAAGAGCCTTCGGAGACGATTCAGGTAATTTTGAGACAATGTCGAAAGAAGCATTCAGAACCACTATATTGAATGAACGGAGACTTGAGTTTCCCTTGGAAGGACACAGATGGTTTGATCTGGTGAGAACAGGTACATTTATACAAAGGATGAAAGAACACAGCGCCTATGAAGCTACTGTTGCTGAAAGTAATAAAACTGAAATCGCAACAAACATTAAAGAACATATGATTTTGATGCCTATTCCATTAAGGGAGCTTGATTTAAATCCACAACTTGTACAAAATCCTGGATGGTAATCAATTTATATTATCTTTGATTCATACAATGCACCATATATATAAACTATTTGTAAACAATGATATAGGAATATGAAAAATAAAGCAATTAATTTTATTTTTGTCCCTCTGGCCCTTTCGGGTTACTCTTGTCAAGGACAGAAGACTTCTCAAAGTGAAAAAATGAATATCGTTTTCATCTTGTCAGATGATCACCGGTATGATTACATGGGATTCACAGGAAAAGTGCCTTGGCTCGAAACACCCAACATGGACAAAATGGCACAAGAAGGTGCATGGATAAAAAATGCATTTGTCACAACTGCTTTATCTTCTCCAAGCCGTGCCTCTATCCTCACGGGGATGTATTCCCACTCCCATAAGGTAGTCGACAATTCAGCCCCCCTACCTGAAGGACTTACTTTCTTCCCTTACTATTTGCAAAAGGCGGGCTATCAAACGGGATTTTTTGGAAAATGGCATATGGGCAACGATTCAGGGGATCCTCAACCCGGATTTAATCATTGGGAATCATTCAAAGGTCAGGGTGAGTATTACAATCCCCGGATCAACACGAATGGCAAATGGATTCAATACAAGGACAGCACATACGTCACGGATCTCCTTACCGAACATGCCATTGACTTTATAAAAGAGCAAAACAAAGCCAACAAGCCTTTTATGGTATACCTTTCCCATAAAGGAGTTCATGACAGCTTTCAACCTGCGAAAAGGCATAAAGGATCTTATAAAGACAAACCATTGGTTTATCCCGAATCGTTCCGCATACCCGAATATGGAATCACCGTTCCTCCCACGATTGATTCCACCACGGGCAAAGCCGCTGCGGGCAAGGATTTTTACGGAGATAACATGATGCCCAACTGGGTTAAAAATCAGCGGGAAAGCTGGCATGGAGTAGATTATTCATATCACGGACGACCGTGGGAGACACAAGTGAGAAATTATTGTGAAACCCTGCGTTCCGTAGATGAAAGTATCGGTTCTGTGTTGGATTATCTTAAACAAAACGGACTGGACAAAAATACCATTGTGATATATATGGGGGACAACGGTTTTGCCTGGGGAGAACATGGCTTGATTGACAAAAGGCAGTTTTATGAAGAATCCGTACGTGTACCCATGCTTGCCTGGGGACCGGGCATATTTAAGGGAGGGAAAGTGATCGAACAGATGGTTCAGAATGTCGACATAGCTCCTACACTGATGCAATGCGCCGGATTGGAAAAAGAACCACAAATGGTCGGATATTCATTTTTACCTTTATTGAAAGGAGAAAATATAACGTGGCGGGATAAAATATTTTACGAATATTACTGGGAATACGAATTTCCCCAAACCCCTACCATGCATGGAGTACGGACAGATCAATATAAGTATATACGTTATCATGGCATATGGGATACAAACGAGTTCTATGACCTGAAAAACGATCCTGCCGAAACGAAAAATCTAATCGCATCGCCCGAACATCAGGATATGATAAAAAAATTAAACAAAGAGATCTATGATTGGTTGGAAGATACAGATGGCATGAACATACCATTAAAACGGACGGAAAGACCCCACAGTGACCACCGGAATAAGGGTAATTATTAAATAAAAGGTTGTTTATTTTCTGCTAAATTCAAACTAAAGGTAAGGTTATGAAAAATAAATTATTTGAGCCCCTGTTAATTTTGACATCTGCATTTGGAGCAACCGCTACAGCATGTGCCCAACAACTTCCAAATATTGTATTGATATTTATGGACGATATGGGATATGGTGATATAGGTAGCTTTGGAGCTTCCCAATATGCCACCCCCAACATCGACCAGTTGGCAGCCGCAGGAATGAGATTTACAAATTTTTATGTTGCACAGGCAGTGAGTAGTGCATCCAGGGCAGGGCTTCTTACAGGTTGTTATCCGAATAGAGTGGGAATACAAGGAGCGCTGAGCCCTACAGCTAAAACAGGACTTAATCCCAAAGAGGAAACAATCGCGGAAATACTGAAACAACGTGATTATAAGACGGCAGCAATCGGAAAATGGCATTTAGGCCATCATCAGGAATTTTTACCTCTTCAACAAGGTTTTGATGAATACTTCGGGTTACCCTATTCGAATGATATGTGGCCCGTGTATTACGACAACACCAGAAATATCCCGCCGGAATATGCAAGAAAACTAAATTACCCCGAACTGCCGCTGATAGAAGGTAACAAGACAATAAAAGAGATAAAGACAATTGAAGAACAAGCCGGGTTGACCACATCATATACCCATAAAGCAATTGAATTTATTGAAAAGAATAAAAAAAACCACTTTTTTCTATACATGGCGCATTCTATGACCCATGTACCGCTCGCAGTCTCGGATAAATTCAAAGGAAAAAGCGAACAAGGCTTGTTTGGAGATGTCATGATGGAAATCGATTGGTCGGTAGGTGAAATAATAAAAACCCTGGAAAAAAACGGATTGACCAACAAGACATTAATCATCTTTACATCCGATAACGGGCCTTGGCTCAGTTTCGGTAATCATGCAGGTTCGACAGCCGGATTACGCGAAGGCAAGGGAACAAGCTATGAAGGAGGGCAACGGGTACCTTGTATAATGAAATGGCCGGACCACATTCCACAGGGAACGATTTGTAACAGGATTGCATCCACCATTGACATATTACCCACATTGGCTACAATTACCGGATGCAACCTTCCCAAAATGAAAATCGACGGCATAAATATTCTTCCGCTACTGACCGGTGATAAAGATGCAAATCCAAGAAACACATTTTTATACTACTTCAGGGGTAATAGCCTTGAAGCAGTACGAAAAGGGAATTGGAAGCTTGTCTTTCCTCACCCGGGACGTAGTTATGTAGGATTCCAACCCGGAAAAGACGGAAAGCCGGGAGGACTTGATAATGATTTCTCTTTCTCCGGTGGCCTGTATGATCTGCGACGTGATCCTGGGGAAAGATATGATGTAAGCGAATCTTATCCTGAGATAGTAAAAGAACTTGAAAAAATTGCAGATGAAGCCAGGCAAGACCTGGGAGACGATTTGACGAACAACAGAGGCAAAAACCGGAGAGAATCCGGAAAATTGTCTGAACAAAATATTTAAACTTATATTATCAAACATTTTTATGAAACTATCTAACAAATTATCAATTAGTTTTACACTTGCACCCCTGCTGTTTACCTATTCTCAAAATATTTCAACAAAACCGAATGTGATCATAATTTATACCGATGATCAGGGAGCAATTGATTTAAACTGCTATGGAGCCAAGGACCTTGTTACTCCCAACATGGATAAACTGGTGTCTAAAGGAGTGAAATTTACTCAATTTTATGGAGCTCCCATTTCTTCTCCTTCCAGAGCCGGATTGCTTACCGGAAAATCACCCCAAAGGGTAGGCGTTCCGGGAAATGTAAGTGCTTTAAGTTTAGAAGCAGGAATGGATCCAAAACAATATACCATCGCCGAAATGTTCCAGGACAATGGATATAAAACAGCCCATATCGGTAAATGGCATTTAGGACATTCAACAGAAAGACAACCCAATCACAGAGGTTTTGATTATTCTTTTGGACATTATGTGGGATGCATTGATAATTATTCTCATTTCTTTTATTGGCAAGGACCAAACCGTCATGATCTGCACGAAAACGGTGAAGAGGTTTTTTATGAGGGAAAATATTTTCCTGATTTGATGGTTGAAAAAGCTACAAAATTCCTGGAGAAGAATGGCAATGATCCTTTCTTTATGTATTTTGCAATGAATACCCCACATTACCCATACCAGGGATATACAAAATGGCTGGATTACTATAAACAAAAAGGAGTAAAATATCCCCGTGATCTTTATGCCGCATTTATTTCAACACAAGATGAAATTATAGGAAAACTCCTTAAGAAAATTTCTGATTTGGGGATTGAGGAGAATACAATCATCATATTCCAGGCCGACAATGGTTATTCAACCGAAGAAAGGGCCCATTTTGGCGGTGGAAATTCCGGTGTCTTCAGAGGATCAAAATTTAGTTTATTTGAAGGAGGAATACGTGTTCCGGCTGCAATATGCTGGCCTGCCAAAATACCATCAGGACAAGTCAGGGATCAAATGGGTACTAACCTGGACTGGATGCCCACATTGGCTGAATTATGTGATTTCGACATAAATTTTAATGATTTGGACGGAAAAAGCTTATCGCCGGTAATTAAGGATAAATCCATTAAAAGTCGTCATGCTGATGGCTTTTGCTGGCAAAATGGAGCACATTGGGCAGTGAGAAAAGGAGATTGGAAACTTATCGGGAATCCCAACATTGCAGACGAAAAATTTGCACCCCAGGATTCTTTGTTTTTAATAAATCTCACAAACGACATATCAGAAAGCAAGAATATAGCGAGTGCTCATCCTCAAAAAGTAAAAGAACTAAAAGATTTTTTTATTCAATGGCAAAAGAAAATACAAAAGTATAATGAGGAAAGATAATTTTATTCTGTACTTAAATACAGTAGGATTGCTTTTTTATGCACATAAGGGAATCGCACAGGAATTTGAAAAACCAAACATCATATTGATTCTTGCCGATGACCTGGGGTATGCCGACTTAAGTTGTTATGGAGCAAAGGAAATAAATACGCCAAATTTAGACAAACTTGCGCGCGAAGGGATGCGCTTTACAAGTTTTTATGCAACTGCAGGGGTTTCTACTCCGACAAGAGCAAGCGTAATGACAGGATGTTATCCTAAAAGAGTGAACTTACATGTAGGCGTGATTCCCCCGGATGCAGAATATGGACTTAACCCGGAGGAGACCACCATTGCCGAACTACTTAAAGAGGAGGGTTACGTCACCGGATGCATTGGCAAATGGCATTTGGGATTATTACCAGAGGTGAGCCCGGTTGCCCATGGTTTCGATTATTATTATGGTATGCCAGGGCCCAACCATGGACGATCAGATCTTTATAATGATGCTATTTTGTTGAAAAGGAACTCCGAAATAAATTATGATTCCATCACCGCAGATTATACGCAAAAAGCCACTTCTTTCATAAAAAAGAATAAAGATAAACCCTTTTTCCTATATATGGCACACAATGCAGTGCATATCCCATTATTCGCATCAGCAAACTTTGATCGGCACAAAGGTGAAAATGCATTGTATTATAACATGGTCGAGGAACTGGACTGGAGCTGTGGCGAAATCTACAAAGAATTGAAAAATGCCGGTTTACTCGATAATACAATTATTATCTTCACATCCGACAATGGCCCTTCCGGCGTTGCAGCCCCACCTTTACACGGAGCGAAAGGAAGTACCTGGGAAGGTGGCTTTAGGGTCCCTTGTATAATAAGATGGCCAAATATTATTCCTGCAGGCAGTACATGCAATGAATTGGTAACTGCAATGGATTTTTTGCCAACTCTCATACCGCTTGCCGGAGGAAAAGTAGCGAATGATAAGAAGAAAATTGACGGATACAACATTTATCCGCTTCTGACAAATAAAGAGGCGAAAACGCCTTATCCTTTTTTTTGTTATTACAACCGTGAAGGTAATTTATCTGCCATCCGCGCCGGCAGATGGAAACTGCATCTGTTGGAACCCAGTGAAAGATGGGCGGGAAAAGTTCCCCGGAAGGAAGCATTGTTGGATACAAAACCCACATCCCCTCTTCCCTGGCTTTACGATTTAAATACAGATGTAGGTGAAACAAAAAGTGTGATTTCTTCACACAAGGATATTTATCAGAAATTACAAAGTATCGCCTCTGATTTTGATTCATCTTTGGAAAGAGAGCAAAGAATTGCTTTTTCAAAAAAATATCCGGCCACGGAGGTGGTACCATAGGTGGAAAAGAATAATTTTTTGATGAATTCAATAAAGAATAAGAAGAAAGTTTTATAACAAAAATTAATATACGACCAAAGAAATAATATGAAGAAAATAAAATTATTTTTACTCGCATCTGTTTTATTGCTTCACTATTCGATAGGTAAAGCAAAGGAAAAGCCCAACATTGTGCTCATTATAGCGGATGATGTCAGTTTTGATGATATTGGTTGCTATGGAAATAAAATAGTTAAAACGCCCAATATTGACCGTCTTGCCAAGGAAGGCATGCGCTTTGACAATGCTTTTCTTGTCACGAGTTCTTCAAGCCCAAGCAGGTGTTCTATTGTTACCGGGAGATATCCTCATTCAACCGGGGCTGCGGAATTACATACACCATTACCGGAAACTGAAATTCCATTTCCCTTGTTATTGAAACAGAACAATTATTATACGGCTCATGCAGGTAAATGGCACATGGGGCCTTCGGTTTACAGAGCCTTCAATCGCTATACGGATAACAATGGATATGATAACGGAAATGGAGGTGAACTCAATTGGGTACGTTTCCTCAAAGAGCGTGAAAAGAACAAACCATTCTTTTTTTGGCTTGCATCTTATGATGCACATCGTCCGTGGGGAGCAGATAATTTCATGATCACGCATGATCCCGACGAAATAGAGGTACCCCTGTACTTCGCCGACACACCTGAAACACGTAGTGATATTACCTCATATTATAATGAAATTGCCAGGTTTGATTATTATGTCGGTGAAGTAAGAAAGGAACTGGAAAGGCAGGACGTTTTTGAAAATACAATCATGATAATAATGGCAGACAATGGCCGGCCTTTCCCCAGATCCAAAACAAGAGTCTATGACAGTGGAATGAAAACACCTTTTATTATATCATGGCCAAAAGGAATCAAACAGAAAGGTAGTGCCACAAACAGTCTGATCAGCTCCATTGACATTGCCCCCACCCTTCTAGAGATTGCAGGCGTTGAAATAATAAATAATATTCAAGGTATAAGTTTCTCCTCAATTTTAGAAAACCCGTCTGATGAAATCAGACAAACAATATATGCAGAACATAATTGGCATGATTATGAAGCCTATGAAAGAATGGTAAGAACCAAGGATTTCTTGTATGTATTCAATGGAAGGCCAAATTTAACGAATGGGGGTCCGGCCGATTCCAAAAGATCTCCCACCCAGAAATCACTGAATATGGTCAGAGACCAGGGGAAGCTGACGGCGGCTCAGGCAGATGTTTTTATTCATCCGCGACCTGCAGAGGAACTTTATGATCTGTCAAAAGACTCTTTACAAATTATCAATGTAGCGTCTCACCCGCGATATCAAAAAGAATTGGCTGAGTTGAGAATATTATTTAAGAACTGGCAACAAAAGACTGGTGATACAATGCCTGCAAATCTAACAAAGGATTGGCATGACAGGGAAACCGGCGAGACTACAGATGATGGGAAAATGAAAATAAGAGGTACCATGCCTGGAAAATAATTATTTTATTGAATGAAAAATACAATATTATATATCCCGCTTTTTTTCCTTTTCGTAGGGAAAAATTATTGTAAGGCTGAAAATAAAAATCCTAATTTCTTATTGATCTTGGTGGATGATCTGGGGTATGGAGACTTATCATGCCAGGGAGCTACAGATTTACATACTCCAAATATCGATTCACTATTTAATATGGGAATAAAATTTACAAATTTTTATTCTAATAGTACGGTCAGTTCTCCCACCAGAGCTTCTTTAATGACAGGGCGCTATCCTGATTTAGTAGGTGTTCCGGGGGTTATAAGAACACACGAAGAAAATAACTGGGGATATTTTTCTCCCAACACTGTTACTTTGCCGGAAATACTAAAAAAATCGGGATATAAGACAGCGATGATTGGTAAATGGCATTTGGGTTTAGAGTCGCCAAATTTACCCAATGAAAGAGGATTTGATTTTTTTCATGGTTTTTTGGGTGATATGATGGATGATTACTGGACTCATCTCCGCCATGACACGAACTACATGAGATTAAATAAAAAAGTGATAAATCCGAAAGGTCATGCCACCGATATTTTCACAGATTGGACCATCGAATATATAAATAGGGTCTGCTAAATAGGGTCTGCTAAATAATTGACATTTATGCTGATAATCAGC
>ENA-UOOM01000442-UOOM01000442.1-fermentation-metagenome-genome-assembly--contig:-NODE-442-length-48461-cov-33.482771_pt1 | contig 48461 bp, 41 predicted proteins | sample MGYA00245781_ERZ724031 | MGnify/ENA primary metagenome ERZ724031 (study PRJEB28704, sample SAMN03018317) | fermentation metagenome | biome: anthropogenic terrestrial biome; feature: soil; material...
CCCCATCGGGAGTTAAGCTCTGCCACTATTTTTTGCAACAAGGCCTTGCGCCCTTCAAAATGCTCTGAATCGTGATCTCGGACGATCAACTCTATCGTGGCATTCTCAACGGTTCCCACATTGGAACATACGTGAAAAAATCCCTCATACCCTTCTGTACAGGCTGGGATTTCTTTGGGAGGCAATGCGGCCAAAAAGTCCTGAGCTATCAAAATAGCATTAATCATTTTCCCCTTCGCTCGGCCAGGATGAACGCTTCTTCCCTTTATCTCAATCGTAGCGCTTGCCGCATTAAAGTTCTCGTAACAAAGTTCTCCAATAGGACCAGCGTCAATAGTATAGGCAAAATCTGCTCCAAAACGCTCTAGATCAAGCAACGCTGCTCCATGCCCCACCTCTTCATCTGGAGTAAAAGCTACCCGAACCGTACCATGAGGAATATCCGGATGATCTATGAGGTACTCCAGCGCTGCAAGTATAGAAGCAATGCCAGCCTTATCGTCAGCACCAAGGAGGGTTGTTCCATCTGTGACGATAATGTCTTCCCCTACATGGTCTAATATTTCAGGAAAATCCTTTGTAGAAAGAAAGATTTTCTCCTGGGGATTCAACAAAATATCCTTACCGTCATAGTTTTCAACAATACGTGGCCGCACATTTTTCCCAGACACAGCATCCGATGTATCAAGATGGGCTATAAGCCCTATTACGGGATATTCCTCTGCAGCTGCTGGTAAGGATCCCATTACATACCCATGATCGCTTACTTCCACATCTGAAAGTCCCATGGATTTCATCTCTTCTGCCAGCATTTTGGCCAAGAAAAGCTGACCAGAAGAGCTCGGAACTTTCGCTGACTGAGGATCAGCATCTGTAGCTACTGCTACATAACGAAGAAACCTCTCTACTACTGGCTTCATTAATTCTTTCTCCCCTCAAAAAGTTCCTCGGCAAAATGACATGCCACAAAATGGCCGGAAGCCATCTCTCGAAGTTCTGGCGTCTTGCGCATACATAGATCTTTTTTATAGTGACAACGCCCTGCGAAACGACATCCTTCAGGTGGATTAATAGGGCTTGGGACATCCCCTTCCAGAAGAATACGTTCTCGTTTCACTCCAAACTTCGGTATGGGGATAGCCGACAGCAAAGCCTTTGTATAGGGGTGCATGGTAGCATCAAATATCTCTTGATACCCTGCCATCTCCACAATACATCCCAAATACATAACAGCAATGCGATCAGATATATGTTTTACCACGCTCAGGTCATGGGAGATAAAAATATACGTATATCCCATGTCTTCTTGCAAGTCAATGAGCAAGTTCAATATCTGAGCCTGAATACAAACATCGAGAGCTGAGACTGGCTCATCAAGGACAATAAACTCCGGTTCAAGAGCCAGAGCCCGGGCTATGCCAATGCGCTGTCGCCGTCCCCCATCCAGTTCGTGAGGATATGCATTATAAAGCCGTTGCGCCAACCCCACAGTATCCATAAGCTTGCGAATTCTTGCCTCTTTTTCCGCCCCTTTGCATATATTATTAACTTCCAGGGGCTCAGCGATGAGGCTGGAAACAGACATCCGTGGGTTTAAACTCGAATAAGGGTCCTGAAAAACGATCTGGGCCACTCGTCTCAAATCCCAAAGTTTCTGCCCCCTATATTTCAAAATATCTTCTCCGTTGTAAAAGACCTGGCCTCCTGTAGCATCAAGGAGACGGATAACCACTCTGCCCAAAGTAGATTTTCCACATCCAGACTCTCCAACAAGCCCAAGGGTTTCGCCACGGTGAACATCAAAAGAGACGTTATCCACAGCGTGAAGAATGCCTTTCTTCGTTTTAAAAAATTTCTTCAAACCACGAACTTCAAGCAGGCGCTCCGTGGAATTCATCGGCTTACCCCTCCTTTTTCTACAACAACTGGGCACGCAACCCAATGTCCAGGGTGAACCTCCACCATAGTTGGTTTATTCCGTTCGCACGACTCACAAGCAAACGTACAGCGGGGGGCAAAAGAACAACCAACTGGAAGCAAGGTAGGATCTGGCATGAGTCCAGGAATGACCTTTAATCTTTTTTCTTTAGAATCTAGATCAGGAATAGAATCGAAAAGACCGGTCGTGTAGGGGTGCATGGGACGGGTGAAAAGACTTTCAGTATCAGCCGTCTCCACTACATTTCCAGCATACATAATAGCGACACGATCACACGTTTCAGCAACAATGCCCAAATCATGAGTAATCATGATCAGTGATGTATTAAGCCTTTCTTTTAATTCTTTCATGAGCTCAAGAACCTGAGCCTGAATAGTGACATCTAAGGCTGTAGTAGGCTCATCAGCAATAAGAAGTTGAGGGTTACAGGCAAGAGCAATAGCTATAACCACTCGCTGACACATGCCCCCAGAAAATTGATGGGGGTAGTCATCTGCCCGATCTGGACGAATACCTACCACTTCAAGCATCTCTATTGCCTTTTTTCTGGCATCATCGGGAGTTATATTCTCATGGAGACTTATGACTTCTGCTATCTGTCGAACTACAGTAATGACTGGGTTAAGGCTTGTCATAGGGTCTTGGAAAATCATAGAGATTTCTCCACCGCGAATAATCCGCTTCTCCATTTCAGGCAGAGTCATCATATCTCGGCCCTCAAAATAGATCTCTCCAGATTTGTATTTCCCAGGATCAGTGATAAGTTGCATAATACTTAAGGCTGTAGTTGTTTTACCAGCGCCAGTTTCTCCCACTAAACCGAGAGATTCTCCATATCCCAGCGAAAGATTCAGGTTTCGTACGGCATACACCGTCCCGCTATCTGTTTCGTAGTCAACGGAGAGATCCCGAATGTCGAGAAGAGTCTTGTTAGAATCAGACATTTCAGAAGTCCTCCTATCGCTTCATCTTCGGATCTAAAGCATCCCGAAGACCGTCCCCAACGAAGTTTAAAGCCAAAATAGTGATCATAATGGCCAATCCAGGGAAAAGCGTCATATAAGAAAAGTCACGAATATAGTTTCGACCGCTGGAAAGCATGGCTCCCCACTCAGGAATCGGTGGTTGAATGCCGAGCCCAATGAAACTTAACCCTGCTGTATTAAGGATGGCCCAAGCAACTCCCAACGTAGCCTGAACAATGATTGGCGCCATACAGTTGGGTAGAATATGCTTAAATATAATGTGAAAATCTCTTCCTCCCACAGCACGAGCGGCTATAACAAATTGTTGGCTCCGAATTGAAAGAACTGACCCCCTCACAATTCTTGCATACTGTGGAACACTAGATATACCTATGGCGATCATAATGTTCACAACACCAGGCCCAAGTGAAGCTGCTATAGCTATAGCGAGTAGAATAGATGGAATAGAGAGAAGAATATCCATGGTGCGCATAATAAGATTATCTAACCAGCCACCATAATATCCCGATACAGCTCCTAAAATTCCACCTACAATCATTCCTATCCCTACTGCAATAATCCCGACTTTAAGGGAAACACGAGAAGCATAAATAATGCGGCTAAAGATATCTCGCCCAAACTCGTCGGTCCCGAACCAATGTTCGGAAGAAGGTGGCATCAATGTATTGAGCAAATCTTGTTCCTCGTAAGAATATGGAGCGATATGGGAGGCAAAAACAGCCACCAAGCAGAAGAGGATTATCAAGATAAGCCCCAGCACTGCAAAACGATTTTTAGAAAAACGGAGAACAACCCCCCGCAAATTTTCGTTGGATTTGGCGGACATAAATCTTTCCCTCCTAAGAATATTGGCTCTTAATACGCGGATCGATATAGGCGTAAAGAATGTCGACTAAAAGGTTCACCAAGGAGCAAAGAATGGCGATATACAGAACTCCACCCTGAACTACGGGGTAATCTCGCATTTTTATAGCCTCAACCATAAGACGACCGACCCCAGGTACTGAAAAGATAGATTCTGTTAAAACAGCTCCGCCCAGGAGAGAACCGAACTGTATGCCAATAATGGTTACAATGGGAATAAGCGCATTGCCAAGGGCATGATGCCAAACAACGACCCTTTCTTTTTGCCCTTTGGCACGGGCTGTACGAATATAGTCTTGTCGCACCACTTCCAACATGCTCGACCGCGTCATTCTTGAAATAACGGCAAGAGAAGCAGTACAAAGGGTGACAGCAGGCATTATCATGTATTTAAAGCTATCAAAGCCGGAAGCGGGCAACCACCCGAGATGAACTGAAAAAAGCAGTATAAGCAGAAGTCCCAACCAGAACACTGGCATGGAAATGCCAACAAGGGCGAAAACCATGGCCAAGTTATCCAAGATAGAATATTGCTTGATCGCTGAAAATATTCCCACTGGAATACCCAGCACAACAGCCAAGACAACTGCCAATGTAGCTAATTTCAAGGTAGCAGGGAAAGCCGCCTTTATTTCCTGTGTAACTGGAGCATGGGTTACGTAGGAACGTCCAATGTCGAAATGAAAGACAGCATTATATAAGTAACGTCCATACTGCGCCAAAAACGGATCGTTAAGCCCCATTTCCTCCCTGAGGTCTGCAACCGCCTCTTCTGTGGCCTGGTCTCCCAAAATCATTCGAGCAGGATCACCAGGGGTTATAAAAAGAAGAAGAAAAACAATGAACGTAACTCCAATAACTGTGGGAATCAAATAGAGCAGTCTACGAAAGACATATTTCCACATAGTGAGTCACTACCTCCCTTTAAACCAAAAGCAAAATCAGCTAGGGGAGGCGGCATAAGCCGCCCGCCCCCACAATATAAAACGTCTTTCCGTATCCACTACTCCTCAAAAGAAACGGTATAGAGCTTATGGTAGCCAGCAGGGTCTGCTACAAAACCCTTAACATTTTTGGAGGTTCCTACAACTTCTTCACCGTTATGGACAAAAACCCATGGGGCTTCTTGTACCAATAGTGTCTGAAGCTCTTCATAAATAGCGCGACGTTCATCTCCATCTGGAAGAGTACGTCCACGATCCATCAACTCATCAGCCTTAGGGTTGCTATACACAGATTTGTTCATTCCCTTAATCTGAGAGCTATGGAAAATGCCGTATACTGCGTAATCCGGATCAGGGATAGGCGTAGACCATCCCATGAGGTACATATCATGCTGTTTCTCGCTTAACTTATCAAGATATGCGCCCCACTCCATAACCTGGATGTCCACGGTAATTCCTACTTTTGCCAACATGCTCTGTGCGATAGTTGCAATGTCGATACGCTCTTTCCGGTCGTTTGTCCAAATAGAGGCTTTGAAGCCTTCAGGATATCCAGCCTCAGCCAGAAGTTCCTTAGCTCGTTCCGGGTCGTACTTGAGAATGGACAAATTCGTATTGAAATAACGAAGTCTGGGAGGGATCGGTCCATAAGCCGGGCCGCCTATACCACGATATACAGCCTTATTGAGCTTTTCGAGGTCGAGGGCCATGGTAATAGCCTGACGTACACGAACATCGCTAAAGGGTTTCTTTGAGCAGTTGAACCCCATATACTGAACAGAGACATCTGGAACTCTGATAAGCTTTAATTTAGAGTTTTCCTCTATACGACGAATATCAAGAGGAGGAATAGCATAGGCTATATCTACTCCACCTGACTCCAGCTCAATTGTACGATTTGTCTGCTCTGTAATAGCCCGCACAACTACGTCTTTAATAGCGGGCTTCGTTCCCCAATATTCATCAAAGCGCGTTAAGGTGATTCGATCACCTTTCTGCCAATCTACAAACTTGTAGGGGCCAGTTCCCACTGGGTGGGTTCCGTAATCATCGCCAGCCTCGTTTACTGCCTTTTCGTTGAGAATACAACCACCACCAAAGTGAGTTAAACAAGCCAAAAAGCTCGTATCTGGAGTTTTAGTTCCCATAACGATGGTGTAATCGTCTTCAACTTTTATAGACGCTGGGTCGATATTCCCTACAATAAAGCCAATGGTTTTGCCTATTTCAATGGCTCTATGGAATGTAAAAGCAACGTCAGAAGCCTTCAGCTCTTCTCCATTATGGAACTTTACGCCTTCCCTCAGATGGAAACGGTATGTACGATCATCAATTTTCTCGTAGCTTTCAGCAAGAGATGGAACTATTTCGCCTTTATCATCAGTCTTTAGCAAGGTTTCATATATCTGCACCATAATGTGGGCCGACCCCACATCAGGGGTTACGTGAGGATCTAAACTCTTGGCATCATACATATTGGCTACTACTAAGGTATCCTTTGCAGCCAAAGCTCCGGAACTCATCCCCAACACTAGGGCAAAACACATAGCTACCAATCCAAATTTTTTTAACCAGCTTATGCTCATATGTTATTCCCCCTTACTTTTCAGCGTTCTGGCGATTAGCGTATACCTTCTTCAATTTCTCCCAGCAACGAATAAATGCGATTGCGCTGGCACATCAACCAATGATCGAGAACAACACCTCCTCTCCCTTCCCTGCACATGCTTATTCCAGCAGATAGGCCAGGAATAGCCTCCTGAGGAGCACACCAGTCCTGAGACCATGGAGCTTTCTGCGCAAAAAGAAGTCTATTTAACCGACGAACTTTCCACACCACATCCCTGCTCCATGGGCATGTACCTGTAAAAGCTTCCGACCGCTGATGTAGCGATTGAGCCCGACTTAAAATATCTTCTAAATTTATCCGCCCCTTCAAAGCAGAGCAAAGGGCTTCCAGCCTATTTAAAAAAAACATCCACAGGTTATGAACATCATATTGAAGCCCCTCTCTGCAAACGGAGCGTATAAGGGCCAGCGTATAGATATGTGCGTCTGTAAGATAAACATGGCGATCCAAACAGTCCAAAACATCAGATTCCGTGTGCCACCATCGAGGCATAGAAAAACTTCCTGACCTATAAGGAGATCCCTCGGGAAGTGAAGAAGCCCAGACAAGAAGGGAAGAGAGGCCAAGATTTTGGAACGATTGATCCCAGGCTCTCACCGGGTCAGAAATGACACCGCTCGATCTCCCTACAACGTCATGAAGGATATTTTCTACAGTAGGGGTAAGGTCCGGGCTACAGGCCACCTGTTGCCAATGAGAGGCCCCTCGCACTCCGGGCATATCAATATTAAGGTAGGCTAAGCCTCGTTCCTCTAAATCAGCATAGTAATTCAGACAGTAGGCTGATGAACCTGCATAGTGACCAAATTCATGGCCAGTCCACCAGCATATGCGAAGACCGTAGCGCCTTTCCCGCAACGTAGATGCAATTCGAGCCAGATGAAGGGCAAGTGCGGCACCAGAAGCATTATCAGTGGCTCCCCAGTGTTTGGCATCTATATGAGCCCCAACAAGCAGAAAGGGGCTATTATCTTCCTCTCCAGGCAAACGGGCTTCCAGTACCGGGAAGGGCTGAAAATCTGTTTGTATCTCCACTTCTATTTCCCCTTCTGCTTTGCCATTGCCGGAAGCCACCTCAAGGAGTTTACAGCCCCACATATAATTCACAGCTATAAGAGGAATCTGAATATCGAGAGTCTCTTCTAAGGGTTCTGGATTGCCCCAAATAAGCCCAGTCCCACTCTCATGGATCTCCTCTTCGTCACCTCCCGGCCATGTTACTATCACTGCGGCAGCTCCGCGATCCTGTAAGGCTAAAATAGCCGTGCCATGGAATTTTTTAGTCAGAACTATCTTCCCTTCCAGATCGCGCTCCACTTCTTTTCGAATGGCAAAATAAGGAACTGCCTCAGGGGCAGGAAGAGTTCTAGGGTCTACACATACAAGAGGGCCAGAAGCTTTTTTTCTGCTTCGTCCGGAAAATCCCCACACTTTGCAGGGGACGAGAAAAGAAGATAATTCTTTTTTTATGCGAAGAGAAGCTGATATAGGGGTTGTCAGTTCTCCAACCCATTGATGTGTTTGTGTCTTTATACCGTAACTATCAAGATGACAACGTATCCAATCAAGGGACTCTTTTAACCCTGAACTGCTCTGCCGGCGATAAAGGGCCGACAGAGCAGCAACGTCCCTTTCCAGACAATCCTCATGAATATTTGCGAGAACGTCTCGCTCAAGGGAAGAAAGCATAATATTTCTCTACTTGAGGTTTAACTTTAAAAACTCAGCTACAAAATCCTTCATATACTCTGTTACTGCATCGAACATTTCATGTCCCCACTCCTCAGTAGCCATAGACGGATCATCAGGTCCGCCAAATCCTCCCGTGGGAACAGAGTCCCGAACATCTCGGACTATCCGTACGAAACCATTTTTGAATTGGATTTGGTGAAGATGAACATTTATTAAGTTATCACTTAGATGGTTCACCGGCTCCTCGAAATTTTCTTCTTTGTTGACCCAACCTGGCCTGAGAGCCATCATCATTGCTGTTTCCTGACCTGCTCCATGCCCACCAACCCACTTTGGGTTCATTTGGCCAGCCAATATCCACCAATCTACAATCGCTGCCAATCCACCCGCTTTATAAATATCTAAAGCTGCCGCATTAAGGGCAGGATTATTACCACCATGTCCATTGATGAATATAACTTTTTTCAGTCCCCAATGAAGCAAGCTGCGAGCAATACCCCGCATTACAGCCGTTAACGTCTCTATACCAATGTCTACTGTTCCAGGGAAAGAAAGTAACGTGTCACAAGCCCCATAAGGCATAGCAGGAAACACTACTACATCTTGAGGATAATCAGCCTCTATGCGCCGTGCAAACTCTTCAGGGATAAGATAATCTGTTCCGAGGGGACCGAGGGGACCATGTTCCTCCACACTTCCGAGAGGAACAATTGCTACAGTGTTAGGAGTAAAATTCTTTTCAGCCTTTTTCCATGTCAAAGATGCTAAATACATAAAGAAGAACTCCTTTCATTACCAACTTCTCTTTAGGAAATCGATATAGAAATTTTTGAATCCATCTTTGCATTCATAGTTTTTGTAATTATATACCCATGCACTCCTCTCTGCAACAAAAAGAAAAAGGCCACTCTGCGTCAGAGCGGCCTTTAAGAAGCGCTTCGTTATGAAAATCGGTTACTCACATACATAAGCTATGAGAAGTTTCGCAGTCTCCTCAATGGCCCGCACGTGGGTCCGTTCGTAGTGATGAGTGGCATCAACGCCTGGTCCGAAACAGGCAAAATTTACGTTGAACCCGGCAACTGCGGCTAAACTGGCATCACTACCATAGCGATAATGAACATCTACACAATAGTCAATATTATGTTTTTCAGCCAAAGCTGCAAGACGTTTTCGGAAAGACAGATCATAAGGAGTACGGCTATCACGTGCCAATATGGTTACACATGTTTCTGAAGAAGCCGACGTATCTGTAACAATACCAATATCAAGGGCGGCAAACTCCGCCACCTTATCGGGAATGACAGAAATACCATGGCCGATCTCTTCATAGTTAGTAATGTAGAAGTGTGTAGTATGAGCTGGCGTTACTCCATTATCATATAGAGCTTTAATGGCCCCAAACATAAGGGCCACACAGGCCTTATCATCTAAATGACGAGATTTAATAAAGCCGGACTCAGTGATAACAGCCCGTGGCTGGAAAAAAACAAAATCTCCCACCCTGATTCCCAACGCCAAAACATCCTCTTTACTGGTTACTAATTCATCGAGGCGAACCTCCATAGTATCGTCATCCCTCTTCATATCGCGGACTTCATCTGAATATCCGTGAATAGAGGCTTTACATGGAAGAAGAGAGCCTGAATATTCTTTCCCTTCGGAAGTTCGTACAAGAAGATTTTCCCCTTCTACAGACCCCCAAGCAAAACCACCGATCTGGAGAAGCTTCAAACGGCCATTCCCTTTAATTTCTCTTACCACAGCACCAAGAGTATCCACATGAGCTGAAACCAAAACATGCCTTTCATCGTCAGCCCCCTGCAACGTTCCAATAAGAGCTCCTTTATTGGTTCTTACTGTAGGGATATTGAAGCGCTGAAACTCTTTTGCCACCCTCGACAGCGCTTCTTCACAATCTCCTCCCACAGATGGGATAGCGAGCAATTCAAGCATCAATGAATTTACATAATCCATATCAATGCAAAACATTTCAAAGAGCATCTCCTTTTAACATCCTGTCTCTAATAAATTTCTGGCGAAATGACATGCAACAAAATGCCCGTTATCAATCTCTCGCAATTCGGGAGTCCGCTGCTCACAAATATCTTGTCTGTAACGGCATCGACCAGCAAAACGGCACCCCTCTGGAGGTTCTACAGGGCTGGGAACATCTCCCTCTAGAATGATCCGATCTCGCTTCTGGTCTACTTTGGGAATGGGGATAGCAGACAAAAGAGCCTGCGTGTACGGATGAAGAGGGTCAGCAAAAATAGTTCTGTAGTCTGAAAGCTCCACTATCTTGCCAAGATACATTACCGCTATGCGATCAGAAACATGTTTAACCACGCTTAGATTATGAGCAATAAATATGTATGTATAGCCCCGTTCCTTTTTCAACGTATTGAGGAGGTTCAGAATCTGGGCTTGAATACAAACATCGAGTGCCGATACAGGCTCATCCAATACAATAAACTCCGGGTTGAGAGCCAAGGACCTCGCAATACCTATTCGTTGCCGCCGTCCCCCATCCAGCTCATGGGGATAGACATCTACCAAACGTTGGGCCAAACCCACCGTATCCATAAGGTCCAAAACTCGCTTATCTCGCTCCGCTTTGGAACGATAGACTCCATTGACGATGAGAGGCTCTGCTATAAGCTCTGCAACAGAGAGACGGGGGTTGAGTGACGAGTATGGATCCTGAAAGACTATCTGAACGTTTTTTCGCAACTCCTTCATTTGGCGTTTATTGTACTTCAGTATGTTATCGCCACGATAAATGACCTCTCCGTCAGTAGCGTCAAGAAGACGAATCATTACTCTGCCTAATGTGGATTTACCGCAACCTGACTCTCCCACTAGCCCTAACGTTTCTCCCTCGTACACGAAGAAAGAGACATCATCTACCGCGTGAAGCATTCCTTTTTTAGTCTGAAAATATTTTTTTAGATGATTTACTTCTATAAGTTTTTTTCGCGTCTCAGCCATAGTTTCTCCTCCTACCCTTTCTTCAGTCCGTTACAACAAACGGGGCAGGCCACAAAATGTCCCGGCTCTATCTCAAGCATCTCCGGCCTTTTTTGGGAACATTCAGGCTGAGCCATAGGACATCTGGGATGGAACGTACACCCTGAGGGCAAATTCGTAGGATCTGGCATTAAACCATGGATGACCTTTAGTTCTTCCTGATCGGCATCAAGATCCGGTATGGAATTGAAAAGCCCGTTTGTATAAGGGTGTAGGGGATTCGTGTATAGAGAGTGTGTATCAGCGTATTCCACTACGCTTCCTGCATACATAATAGCTACCTTATCGCAAATTTCTGCCACTACACCAAGATCGTGCGTAATCATGATTAAAGAGGTATTAAATTCTTTCTTCAAGTCTTTCATCAACTCAAGCACCTGAGCTTGAATCGTAACATCCAACGCCGTGGTAGGTTCGTCAGCGATGAGGAGCGTGGGATCACATGCAAGAGCAATGGCGATAACAACCCTTTGCCTCATTCCTCCGCTAAATTGATGGGGATAATCTCGAGCTCGTTCCGGTCGTATTCCCACTAACTCAAGCATTTTAACCGCTTTTTCCAGAGCTTCGTTTTTCGTCACCTTCTGGTGAAGCTCTATCATTTCAGCTATTTGCTCTCCTACTGGGATAACAGGGTTCAAAGATGTCATGGGATCCTGAAAAATCATAGCAATCTTTCCACCCCGAATATGACGTTTCTCTTCCTCGTTTTTAGCGATAAGGTCTTCGCCTTCAAACAAAATCTTCCCGCTTAAAATCCGTCCAGGAGGATTGGGGATCAGCTGCATTATGGAAAGAGCCGTTGTTGTTTTGCCAGCTCCAGTCTCTCCTACAAACCCCAAAGACTCTCCACGTCCAAGATGTAAATTTAAGTGCTCAACAGCACAAACAACGCCACTATCTGTTTCATAGTGCACCGTCAGGTCTTGAATATTGAGTAGGTATTCTTTCTTTTCTGTCATGAAACTCCCTCTCTTATCCTTAACGCTTCAGTTTAGGGTCGAGAGCATCCCGAAGCCCATCGCCTAGAAAATTCAAAGCCAATATGGTAATCATGATGGCCAAGCCAGGGAAGAGCGTCATATAGGGATAATCCCGAATATAGCCTCGTCCGCCAGAAAGCATAGCACCCCATTCCGGGACGGGAGGTTGAATGCCGAGTCCGATAAAGCTCAGGCCTGCAGCTGTTAGGATAGCAAAGGCGACGCCTAATGTGGCTTGTACGATGATAGGCGCCATGCAGTTTGGCAATATGTGCTTCATAATAATTCTAATATCGCCAGAACCCATCGCTTTAGCTGCTTCTACATATTCCTGGTTTCTTATAGAGAGCACGGAACCTCTCACTATACGTGCATAGCTTGGAATCGACGATATGCCCACGGCTATCATGAGATTAAAAAGTCCGGGGCCAAGAGAAGCTGCAATAGCGATAGCCAGCAAAATTTGTGGAATAGAAAGAAGAATATCCATAGATCTCATAATCGCGTTATCAACCCGCCCTCCGTAAAAGCCGGAGACAGCGCCCAAGAACCCGCCTATTACAACGGCAATACCTACGGCAATGAACCCTACCTGAAGAGAGATTCTGGAACCATATACAATGCGACTAAAAATGTCTCGGCCAAACTCATCTGTGCCGAAAACATATTTTCCGTTCGGAGCTTGGAAGGCATCTCTCAGGTGCTGTTTCGCATAGCCATAAGGCGCGATCACATCAGCAAAAATTGCAGTTATAAGGAGAACAACCACAATAGCTAATCCGAACATAGCAAGACGATTTTTCTTAAGGCGACGGAAAATTTCGCTCAAATTTCCTCGTTTCTTTTTCTTGGTTACGTTCATCTCCATCTCCTCCTCATTACCTGTACTGTGCCTTGATACGAGGATCGATCCATGCATAGATCAGGTCCACGAGGAGGTTCACTAAACTAAAGGCCACAGCAATATAAAGAACACCGCCTTGAACAACTGGGAAATCTCGCATTTTAATGGCTTCTACCATCAAACGGCCAACGCCAGGGATGGAGAAAATAGACTCTGTCAACACAGCCCCTCCCAAAAGCTGCCCAAACTGAATACCTGCAATGGTAATGACAGGGATAAGGGCATTAGGCAAAGCATGACGCCAAATAACCAAAGATTCCTTCTGACCTTTAGCTCGAACAGTTCGAATATAGTCTTGACGAATTACTTCCAGCATAGTGGAGCGAGTCATTCGCGTAATAATGGCCACTCCCTGAGCTGCAAGAGTTATGGAAGGAAGGACCATGGCGCCAAAGGTGTCAAAACCTGAAGAAGGAAGCCAACTGAGGCGCACCGAGAAAAATAGAATCAAAAGCACTCCCAACCAGAAAACTGGCATGGAGATACCTACCATGGCGAAGATCATAGTAATGGAGTCGAACCACGAATATTGCTTTATTGCCGAGATAATCCCAAAAGGGATTCCAAGGATGATGGCTATGAACATAGAAAAGGCCGCCAACTTCAATGTAGCTGGGAAAACGGTCATAATCTCGCTGGTAACAGGCCGCTTTGTCATATAGGAACGGCCTATATCAGCATTCGTTACCGCCTTGTACAGGTAACGACCAAACTGTACGATAAAAGGATCATTTAACCCTTCTGTTTCGCGAAATGCTTCTATGGCCTCTTCGGTCGCCATATCCCCTAAAACCATCCGAGCCGGATCCCCGGGAGTGAAGTAAAGGAGGGAAAAGACAATAAAAGCAACCCCGATCAGGACGGGGACAAGAGATAGAATTCTTTTAACAACATACTTGAGCATTCTTTCTTCCTCCTGAAACATAACAATTGCAGGGACAATAGATCTGCCCCTGCAATCATCTACATAAACTTACCTAAATAGAAAGGAGCACATCACAAACAATAAATATAATTATTTATTATTCGAAATAAACGTTATACAGTTCGTGATATCCTCGAGGGCTGGGGCGAAACCCTTTCACATTTTTCTGAAGTCCGCAGATCTGTTCATCATTCAACAGATAAACCCACGGGCGTTTTTCATTCAACTGGAGCTGTAACTCCTTATAAAGAGCCTCTCTTTCAGAGCCATCGGGAAGAGTTTTTCCCTGCTCTATAAGGGCATCTACTTCGAGATCGCCAAAAAAGGCGAAGTTCATTTTCCCCTTCATAGAGGAATGGAAGACACCAGCCACAGCAAAGTCTGGATCTGGAACAGATGCAGTCCAACCAACAATAAACATGTCGTGTTTAGCTTCTTTAAGGCCATCAAGATACGCGCCCCACTCCAGAACTTTAATTTCTACAGTAATGCCAAGTTCCTGAAGCTGGCTTTGAATAATCGTGGCCATGTCCACGCGCTCTTTTTTATCGTTTGTCCATATTTCAGCTTTAAAACCATCTTTATATCCAGCCTCTTCAAGAAGCTTCTGTGCCGTCTCAATATTGGGTTCGGGAATAGAAAGAGACTTATCGTAATACTTCACATTGGGAGCAAAAGGTCCGGCAGGAGCCTGCCCTACTCCACGATAAACAGCTTGGTTAATACCGACTGTGTCAAGGGCCATATTTATAGCTTGGCGGACCCGCACATCGTCGAAAGGCTTCTTAGAACAGTTAAAGCCAAGATACGTTGTGGAGTTATCCATAACCCTCATAAGTTTCAGGTTCGGATTTTCTTCCACCCGTTTAATATCATTGGTAGTAATTTGATAGGCAATATCCACTGCACCGCTTTCAAGCTCAATGGTACGACTTGTGGGCTCAGTAATAGCCCGGATGACAAGGGTCTTATACGCAGGTTTATTCCCGTGAAAATCATCGAATCTCTCAAGAACAATTCGATCACCTCTCGCCCATTCGGCAAACTTGAAAGGGCCCGTTCCTATAGGCTGCATACCGTAGTTATCTCCTGCAGCCTCTACGGCTTTGGCATTCATTATGCTCCCCCACGTATGACTTAAAGAGGCAAGGAAAGGAGTGGAGGAACGTTTTGTCTTAATTTCTACAGTGTAATCATCAACAACAGAGACTGACTCTACTTCACTGGAATAGTTCTGAATAGCAGCTCCTTTAGGGGACATTGCCCGCTCAATGGAGTATTTCACGTCGCTAGCTTTCAGTTCTTCTCCATTATGAAACCTGACACCTTTGAGAAGATAGAAGCGATATGTGACATCGTCAAGCTTTTCCCATTTCTCTGCAAGCTGGGGAACCACATTATTCGCATCGTCAAGAGCAATAAGCGTCTCATACATCTGCATCATCGCGCCAGAAGAAGCTACATCGTTGGTTGCATGAGGATCCATAGTCTTTGCATCATAAATATTCGCCACAATAAGAGTATCTTTCTTACTCTCGGCAAACCCTGCTGAAGCAACAAACAGCATAACTAACAACAACCCTGCCACTACAAAGAAACGTTTCCTACCTCTGTTCATTCTTTCATCTCCTTTGATTTGATAATAGGAATTGCACATATTTGTAATTGCAAATAACATCTTTGCATTCATTTTTTTAATATCTCTGTTCAAAACTGGATTTACTAGTTCGATGGAAGGGTTTTTGTAGTAACCACTTATACAAGGTCGTTGAACTGAAGTCAATAGCCAAAAAATTTTTACCTTTTATTTCATAGAGTATATTCTTAGAACAATTTCTATATTATTATGCACCCCAAAAAAGAAAGTCTACATTTATAACATGCGAAGTAGGGTGATCCGTAATAAAACTGCTAAGGAACAAAAAGAGGACCTGCATTTATAACAGGTCCTCAGAAAAACCAAAACGATCTGTAAAAGGGGGGGAGATCTTTTTGGCGTGTATGATATAACTTTTTTGCATATATCTTATTCTAGCATAAAATATTTTTTATGCCCTCCTTTTTCTTATCGAATTTGAGGTTCAAAAACGACATTGCTCTCGACTCCCTTATAAGATCAATAAAAATACATATAGCAGCATCGAAGCCAATGTTAGTTTTGTCTCGGGCTCCGTATAAAACTCATAAAAAGGCTGCCTTTTGAAAGGCAGCCTTTTAATAAAAATATTGTTTACAAATCCATTTTATTCCATCCCGTCTCCAAAAGACAAATCCCACTGATCCATATCCAACTCCATATCCTGATCCACCATATCGTCCATATCTTCTTCCCCCAACACATCCCATGGTCTCTCTTCGGGAGAAGCTACATCACTTTCTTCTGCAGACAGGTTTTTTTCCAATTGTCTTTTGTTCGACAGGTTTTTGAGACGAGGGTTCTCTCTGCCCGGCACGTTAAGATAAATTTCCAGACGGCAACCGCGCTTGTGAGCTGTCCCTTCTTTAGGGATACTGGTTATCATTCCCTCCACTGGAAGATTTTTCTCTATGGCAGGGACAATAAGTTCCGTCACTTCTCCAGGCAAATAGCCTATAACCTCTTTTTGCTCAGTCGAAACCGCTATTTGGTCATTATCAGGATTCATAGATAACAAAACGATATCGCCAACTCGGCACTCTTTCAAAATTTCTTGGCGGGACCGTCCATTTTCGTTCTTAGCTACAGTATCCATCACCCTTGAGTGAATGGAACGGTCCTCTAGAGGGGATCTCTCCTCCTTAGAACACTCAACGCTAGAACAAACCTTACTATACAAGTCAGACACAAGACAGAGCCTGGAAAAAAAGGTTTCTACAACATTTTTCAAGGGGAACTTCTTCACGAGAGCAACTCCCCGCGATGGATCCTGAAACTCGATATAAAGATATGTGATTCCTTGAGGCGATGTTTCGAGGCGGGAAATTTCACCTTCTCCGTAGATGTTGTGTACGATGGTAGATCCTGCAAGCAATTGAACGTCTTCACCGTTTTCTTCCAAATACTTCCGCACTTTGTCCAGAGAAATCTCTTTCAATGTTTCTCTCGTTCGGGTCGTCATGCGACTCACCATCCTCTGGTATAACATTCTGTGCGGACATTATAAACTACTTTTCTCTTTTGAAAAGGGGGCTAAAGATAGAATGTTGAGAAAAAAATATCAGATGAGAATATACGCTAACTGGAAGATATCTTTTTAAAAATAATCTTTGAACCAATCTCTATTCTTTTATGGGGAATTTCACCGGCAGGACACTCTACCACCATAGAAGCCCCAGGGCACCAGGAACATCTCCATGGAGACAAATTCCAACGAACACATAGAATTCGACATTCATCGTTGAGGAAAAATATGTCGAGAGGGAAACGCATACAAAATGTATGTATAGAATTACAAGGAATCAAAATCAAGCCACACTTTTTTTCGGGAGGACATAACATAAGACCCCGGAAACGACTCATAAAGGAGTCTGCACAAAATAAGGGGGAGAAGAGAAAATCCCCCTGAGCGTTTAAAAGACTCAACGGATGTTTTTGCATCAACATATCATCTCTTGGCAAAGGTTTCCATGATCGATATAAAAGCCGGGCCTAGAATAACCACAAACAACGATGGAAAAATAAAGAGAATCATAGGGAAAAGAATTTTTATAGGCGCTTTCCGGGCATGTTCTTCCGCTTTCAGCCTCCGGAAACGTTTTAAAGATCCAGCCTGGCTCCGAAGCACATCGCTCACAGAGACCCCCAACTCTTCGGCTTGGATAAGACTTGTAATAAAATGGCGAACTTCCTCCATGGGCAATCTTTCTTCAATGCCCCGAAGAGCTGTCTGGCGATTTTCTCCCAAGCTGATTTCATGAAGAGCCCGAGCAAAACTCTCTCCCATAGGGCCACGAAGCCTCTCGGCTACGCGTGCCATAGCCGCATCAAGGCCAAGCCCTGCTTCTACACTCACCACCATAAGGTCCATAACATCTGGGAGCTGGTTACGAGCCAACATCTGACGCTCTTTTCCTTTTTTGGTAATCCATATTCCAGGAATCAGATACCCTAGGGCTCCGAGAATAAAAGCTCCTGAAATACGCAACGGTATGGGAAGAATAAATAGAGACACTATAGCTGTAATCAAGGCAAAGGAAACCTTCATACCAGCTAAAACTTCTCCTCGCACTCCCAAGGGACGACCAGCAATAACACAATAACGGTCCATACGTGCAATAGCTTCTTTAGGGAACAGAAAACGGCCGACTCGACTTATTTTAACCTGCAAAGGTTCAACAACCCGCTCCTTAAAAGAGGCGATCTCTTCTTCCTCGTCACCGGCAAAACGAGCTGCCCTATCAAAAGAGTCTTCTTTCTGAGGAGAGATGATATTTAAAATCAGGAAGAGACATAATGTTACGACAAGCACCAAAAAAACAATCACTAAAATCTCCATATTTCTCCCCCCTTAATATCGAGGCTTAACGATACGTTGGATAACGAAAATACCAACGAGCCCAAAGAACACGGCTGTTCCCAGCATCTTTTGCCCAAAAGCTGTCTGAAATAAGGGGGTTAAATACCCGGGATTCATTATATTAATAATAACGGCCATAACCACTGGCAACACAGATATAATAAGGCCTTCAAGGCGTCCCTGAGATGTTAGTGCTCGCATCTGAGCTGCCACATCTTGACGGTCTCGCATAACTCTCGCTATATTTTCTAAAATTTTCGCCAAGTTACCACCAATTTCTTTCTGAATCAAAATTGATGTTACTACAAGCTCAAGGTCCATACTTCCAACCCTTTCAACCCAGCGATTCAGAACATCTTCTAGATCCAGTCCCAATGAAATTTCAGCTACGACCTGCTGTAACGTATCTCCCAAGGGAGATTCAATTTGCGTAGCTGCATTCTGCAAAGATTGCAAAAAGCTGAATCCAGCTCGTAACCCTGATGAAAGCATATCGAGCATGGGCGGAATCTGACGCTCAAACTTTTGAAGGCGATGTTGCCTCCGAACTCGTATCATGACAATTGGAACAACAATAACAGCAACAAGGCCTACAGCAAGACCGAAGGGGCCGCGAAACATAAAAAGAAGGAATGGAACGACAATGAGAAGAGCGAGCCACAGAACAAAAGCTTCCTGCAGTTTAAGAGGTAGGTCCGCTTTTACAAGCTCGACTTCAAGCTTTTTCCGAAAAGAATCGGAAGTAAAACGTTTATTCCACTGCCTTTTTTCTTCCCCCTGCTTTTCTCGGTTGCCAGTAAACCATGACTCCGTTCTCGTCAGCTGATCTGTTTCTTCTCCCAATATTATTTTAGAAAAACCCCATGCCATCAAAAAGAGAAGCACTCCTATAACAAGAGCAAAAAGAACTCCTCCCATGCTTAGCTCCCCCTTTTAGCTCTCAAAACATCTTTAGGCAATGAGACACCAGCCATTTCGAACTTAAAGCTGCGGTGAGGCTGAATGCCTGTTGGATCAAGGTTACCCCGAATTCTGCCGGCGTCGTCAAACCCTTGATGATTAAAAACAAATAGATCTTGCATCTGAATTGTGTCGCCTTCCATACCTGTAATTTCCGAGATCGTGAGGACACGGCGAGTTCCATCTTTCAAACGCTCCTGATGGACAATAAGATCGATGCCAGAAGATATTTGCTCTCGAATGGCACGTATAGGCAGTTCCATCCCAGCCATAAGGACCATGCTTTCAAGACGGGAAAGTACATCTCGAGGTGAATTGGCATGAAGAGTAGTGAGAGATCCGTCGTGCCCCGTATTCATGGCTTGAAGCATATCAAAGGCCTCTTCACCCCGGCACTCTCCAACTATGATTCGGTCGGGTCTCATTCGCAGGGCGTTCCGAACCAGCATGCGGATAGTAATAGCCCCTGTCCCCTCTATATTTACAGGGCGAGATTCCATACGAACAACATGTTCCTGTTGCAAGCTCAATTCTGCTGCATCTTCGATAGTAACAATTCGTTCTCGGTTAGGGATAAAGCTAGAAAGCACGTTCAATGTTGTGGTTTTACCAGATCCTGTTCCGCCAGTGACAATAATATTGTATCGAGCTTCAGTAGCTACCCGTAAAAAACCTACCGATTCGTCAGAAAGAGTGCCGAGAGCAATAAGATCTTGCCCTGTAAAGGGCTCCCTTCTAAACTTCCGGACAGTTAACGTAGGCCCATCGATAGATATGGGCGGAATAACAGCATTGACACGAGACCCGTCTGGCAATCGCGCATCTACCATAGGGGAAGCTTCATCAATGCGCCGCCCTAACGGGGCCACTATCTTGTCGATAATGCGTCGGATATGGTCATCATCATTAAAAAACACATCGGCTGGCTCTATTTTCCCCCATCTCTCCATATATACACGGTCACAGCCGTTCACCATTACTTCCGTTACTGTGTCATCGTCAAGGAGGGGCTGAATAGGTCCATACCCGAAAACTTCGTTCAGGAGGTCATCGTGAAGACGACTCAGCTCTAATGCATTCAGTCCCCGAACTTCTTCGAGCATCGATTGAATTTCAAGGGTAATCTGCTCTTTGACAAGAGTGGACTTCCCCCAATCTGGCTGAGAAGTTATTTCCTCCATATCCACTTCGTCTGCTAAGCGAGACAATACCCGCCGATAGGTTTCTCGATACAGATCTGATACGCTTCCACGACCTCGCCGTTGCCCTAGTGTGTCTCCTGCCAAACGGCGTAAAAGGCTCATGATACCTTCACCTTCTCTCGAGCCATAAAGCCCGAAGCCATCTCCTTTATTGTTTTGGAATAAGGCGATCGAGGCTGATCAATAATAAGGGGATCTCCTTTCAGCCACCCATCTTCGATTTTTTCGTCGAATGGCAAAATTCCTTTCACTGGATATTCTTTTTGTATCTTTTCAATAATAGATCGGTCTTCCCTTCGCGCTTTATTGAGAATAACGCCTCTCTCTATCCATGGGATTCGCAGCTGATCGAGCACTCCTGTAATAAGATGTAAATTTTTAACGCCCGTACAACTGCAATCAGTCACGAGCCATAAACGCTGACAGGCTTCTGCCAATTCCAACGTCATTTCATCAAGCAAACGATGGAGGTCTACAATAACGAAATCGAAACGGTCAGAAAGAGCTTGCAAAAGCCTATTTCCCATCCCCGGTTTTATAAGCTCTGCCTGAACCGGATTCTTAGCGGTAGGCATAATCATAAGATTATTAGGGCCAAAGGTTAGATAGCGTTCTCCATCCACCGTCCCACTTAGACATTCGTTAGCCCAATGGGTCCAGCTCAGCTCATAGGGAGTATTTAAAAGAAAGGCTATATCCCCCATAAAAAGATCTCCATCTATTAAAGCGGTGCGTTTCCCCATCATGGCGAGCTGAGAAGCAAAAGAGATGGAAAAGGAAGAACCACCTGCGCCACCCCGGCAACTCCAAACAGCGATACATTCGGCTTGATGAGAACCGCCTCTAGAGGCTGCCTCAGCATTTACACGCCTAATAGCATCTACGAGCTCTACGCCAGTAAAGGGTTTTAAAAGGTAATCACGCGCACCAGCCTGCATAGCTTTCCGCAAGAAAGCCACATCTTTTTGCACTGAAATCATGATGATCCCTGGATGAGCAGGCATTTCCGCCAATTTTTCTGCCAGATCAGGCCCATCTCCATCTGGCAATTGCACGTCAAGAAGCAAAATCGAAGGTCTGAGGCGAGTAACAGTCTCCATAACCCCATCAAGGCGGTCGCTTTCACCAATGAGTTCCATATCAGGCTCCATAGCAATCATGCCACGAATAACTTCACGGGTTATAGCATCATCATCTACAACAAAAATTCGTATCATAGACCCACCACCTCCGGAGTTACAGTAATTACAAGCTCTGTTTCATCGTTCGTAAACTCTCTGCTCTTAAATAGCTCTCCAATAATAGGAATATCCCCTAACAAGGGTATCTTTTTTACGAGCTTCGATTGTTTATTGTCGAGAAGCCCTCCAACAACCAGAGATTCATTATGGGCGAGTCGAACTTTATTCGCTATTTTCCGGCTACGAATAGCAGGTATCTTAATACCCTCGGTTTCCACAGCATTCTCCCAATCTATCTCGCTCACTTCAGCCTCAAAGGAGAGCCATATCTCCCCCAGTCCATCTAATTCAGGCGTAAACTTCAAAATAACCCCATAGGGCTTCCATTCCACTTTTATCTCGTTATTATCCACCCCAACAGGCACCGGAATTTCTCCACCTACGTTAAGAGAAGCCTCTTCTCCGCTCAAGGTTGTCAAGTACGGCTTGCTCAATATTTTTGCTTGCTTGTTCTCTACAAGAGCGTTGATGCGTGCGTTGATTTTGGCAGAATAGTCAGCGTCTTTTGAGTAATCAAGGATATGTCCTATGTCTGGCGCAAGGTCAAAAATACCCCAAAAACTCCCCTCTCTTCCTTCAAGACGCTTCATTCCAAGCAAATCTCCATCCTGCTTTTTAATTTCCATTACAATAGCCCTGAGCTTAATTTGAGGAGCATCGTCTACATCAAGTAGATTAATTATTTTTTCTCCAAAGGCGCCTGCTATCGCAGCAGCCCTTAGTCTATCGCGAGGAGTCTTTACCTTCCCTTCCAGCACTACTGCGTTTCCTCGAACTGTTACCTCCACATTTTCTGCTTTTAAAAGTTCTTTCAATTCCCATGTGGGCGCATCGCTTGCTGGATGGACCATCACTTTTTCCATATGCATGCCCTTACTGTCCCAAACGATTAAGGCTGCGCCGCCAGTCGCTTTCCCCGTTAGAAGAATCTGACTTTTATCTAAAGGAATCGCATCGAGAACGTCTGGGTTTCCCACAGAAATCCGGCTCACATTCTGATACTGTAAAACAGCACTATCCCCTACATCGAGGTTATAGGTTTCAGCAAAAGCGGGAAGGGCGCCTAAAACAATGAACAGGAACGCTAGAGCCATAAATATTTTTGTTTTTCTAACGAGGCAAGTCATCATCGAGACCTCCCATCAGAAGGAACTGTTACTGTGGTTATATTTCCAGGTTGAATCATTTCTATCTTCCACCCTTGAGGCGTTCTGGGAACCGCTTTCTTCACAGACCGTGCCTTTACCGGCTCCGCTGATGCTGTTTTTAACGGGGCAGGGTTACTCACGTCAGGCCCTCTATAAACAACTAATGACGTTGGTGTCTCTTCTTGGGCTGGTCGCAACGCCAGCCATAAATTTCCCAAACTTTGAGCCCATGCCGCAACCGCTGCTTCCTCTGGGGAAACTTCCACTACTGCTGTTTGTGCAACCATTTGTTTCTCTTTCGTACTCTCTTTTTCTTCTTTCCTCGCCATGACCCCGCCAATAGCAAGAACTTTTACTCGAGACAGAAGAAGTCGTGATGTAGGAGTTTCAACATCTTTTTCGCGATATACATGGAAAATATCAACATAATCTCCAGGTTTGAGCAGACCTCCAGTAGCCCGAACTTCATCGATAGGCAGGGCTATTGCCAACCGACCATTTGCAAGTTGGAAAGCAACTCCGAGCTTTTCTGGATCCAAGGATAATTTATTTTTCAGGACAGGGTCTCCTGTAGAGAGATCCATCATCGACGCCTTTCCTACCACATCGTCAAGAGAAAGCACTTCTTCTACTGGAATGCTGCTTCGAGGCATACGCACAGCTTTTACATCTTCAGATGTAATAATGGAAAAAGCATCTTTGGGACGTGTCGCCACTACCACAGAAATAAGCTCTCGTTCTGCACGGGCAATTTTCTGTTTATAACTTCGTATCTGTTGGTACACAAGAAGTCCTGCCATGGTTCCCAACAACAGGGAAACAATTAGGAAAATGCCTCGCTTTTTCACGTCCTCACCTCACCTTTTATTGAATGAGCTTCACAGAATATCCGCCAAAGCTTCCACTTCCGCCACCAGCACTGTCTGGTATCACTTGCTCTACAAAACGACCAATAACTCGAGAGTCCTTACCCGTACCCTCCACACCTTCTAGGAAAAAATTAGCAAAACCGATAACTCGAACCTGTTTGCGGCCATGTACATCCCACTCAGCCACTACAGGCAACGTAATGAGGCGAGGGCTTTCATATAACTCATCGAGATGGGTCACATACCAGTCCCACGAAATATGCCCATCTTGATCCAAAATGTAATCTACCCCTTCTTTAATAATTTCTAAGGCTATAATGTAATCAATTCCGTCTTCTGTGGGGCCAGACATATTTCCCGGTTCTGTAGTAACCATCATATTTTCTGTCACGATGGCGTCATAACCGTATTTGAGTTTTTCACGAAAGTTATTCGCGCCGTTCCCTCCAAAAGCCAGTGCGTGAAAATTCCCAAAGTGTTGATAGCCTGTCTCGTCAGGGTTTGTAGGATCATGAGGCCCAATCTTTAAAAGATATTGTTCTCCGAAAACAAAACCGCTTTCCGGTTCCTGAATACCTAAAGGACGAAGCCCCTTAACTGACGATGCGGCTGAAAGACGTGCCGAAGCTTCTGCCTGGACAGTACTGCTTTCAAAGCCTAAAATTCTGGCGAAGGTCATGGAAACATTTTCCTGTCCCAGTACATGGCATGTTTTAGTATCAGGGAAAGTTACAGAATAATTCCCCTCATTCCTATTCTCAGAAGCAATACTTGTCGCCACTTGAGTGGCAGCGCTTTCACGAATGCCTTGATCCACCATGGCATTTCCAAGCTCCCAAGCCCCCCCTAAACTTCCGGCATCAGCAGCAGCCTGCAATCTCCAACGACTCAACACGAGACGGCCGTAATCTAAAGAAAGGGCGCCAGCGCCAAGAAGCACTACCAAACTTCCCGCTACCCACACCAGAACAGCTCCCCTACTTCTCTTTAATTGCCTATGGCTCTCTTTTCTCATGTCTATCACTCCGATCTAAATGCCGCCTTGGCCTGGGCTGTCCAGTTAGGAGTAAGCCCTTTCACAAAAGCACTCAAAGGCGTTAAAAATGCGACCGGGGCCTGCACTGTAACCACATCTTCCTTATAGGTCCCTTTATCTACTTCTGTGACGTTCACAGATACCTTGTCTTCAGACCACCTGACGGCTAAAATTTCTTTGACTCGAGCCTCTACATCTGAAGCAGAACCTCCTACAGCTGCCAGACGGGCCCCTTCTCGAGCTCCGTGATTTAACGTAAGGTATTGCTGCATCATCAAACCGAAATCTATTATTCCCATCACGAGAAGAAGCAAAAGGGGCAACACTATGGCAAACTCAACTAACGCCTGCCCTTCACTTCGTTTTTTCAAAAGTCTTCTCATTTCATCACCCCCGCTCACAGCAGGAGATATATGGCATATCCCACGGCAATAGATAGGGCATAAGGTACTTTTTCTTTACGATGTTCCCGCCCCGACCTCCATATGCTTTTAAAAAAAACCCTGGGGCCTCCAGCTAAAGCCAGCCAAAAGCTCTGGTAATCTATACCTTTAAAAGCCAAGGCTATCACTAACACGCCACCGGCTATGGACGAATACAAAACGAGATTCAAAGCACCCGGCCACGCCACCACAGCCCCTGTAGCCGCCAAAAGTTTCACGTCACCCGCTCCCATGCCACCAAGTAAATAAGGGATGAGGAACCACACAAGCCCCATTACTGCCCCTACAAGAGACATGGAAACAGAGCCCGTTACTCCATGAAAGCACAACGCCGCCACTAACAGCCCATAGGTGAGCCAATTAGGAACCTTTTTATATTTCATATCGTAAAAGCCAGCCCAACATACGACTGCCAGCACTCCCCACTCCATACAGCCCCTCCTGTTTTAGAAAGAAAGGGCAGGAAAAACCTGCCCTTGATGTTTGATTCAGGAACTAGTTTTTGGTAGTATCTTTAACAATAAGATATATTTATGCTATTATTCAGGAGTAACTGAGCCAGGGCTTTTCAAGACATCGCTTGCACTTTTGAAAGTATCGTGAATACCTACTTTAAGGGTGGCCATTATGGCAACCAAGGCTATTGATATTATTGCTATAATCAGCCCGTACTCCACCATTCCCTGGCCTTCCTCATCCCACACAAGGTTACGAAGTCTTTCTAGCATCTATAATCCCTCCCCTTCTCTGTATCTGTAAATATTTTTACTACTGTTTTACAATAATAATAATGGGTTAATGTTTTTTCATACATAACGGAAGTTTCATAAATAAGGTGGGGAGACTCACTAAAATAAAAGGAAGATTAACTTATAAATAAAGGAATATTTCCCGCCTGTACGAATACAAAGGAGAGTACAAGAGAGGCGGAGATTTTTCTCCGCCTCTCTACGTGTGTTATATATTTTATTTGGGTTTAATCTTTTTCAGAAAAGTCTGAAGGAGAGCGCTCAGGAAGGCCCCATTTCCAGGCAAGAGCTACTGCTTGCCCTTTTTCCTGTAATTGCAACTTCTTAAGAATTTGGCTTATATGGTTCTGTATCGTTTTATTTGAGAGGATCATTTGTTTGGCTATGTCTCTTGAGGAGAGTCCGTGAGAGACCCAATAGAGAATCTGTTTTTCTCTATTGGTGAGAAGATCCATTTTTTCTCGAAATTCTGCATGGGTAGAGAAAGATGTAAGGAGCTTCGAAGCTACCTTGGGATCCACATAGCTTCCACCTGAGGCGACGGTTCTTAATGCAATGAGCAATTCCGTCAAACCAGAGGATTTAAGCACATATCCTTCTATTCCGGCTCGGGATATGCGAGTTATTTGATTTTCTCCATCCAAGGCTGTAATGATAATAAATTTACAGGGGCATCCTTTCTTTTTGAGCTGTGTTACGACCTCTATACCATCAAACTTCGGCATGCGTATATCAAGCATTACTATTTGGGGGTTGGTTCGCTCTATAACATCTACAGTCTCTTGTCCATCTCTGGCTTCCCCTACAACTTCCAGATCAGATTCAAGGTCCAGAACTTTTCGAAGGCTTTCCCTGAACATATTATGATCATCTGCTATAACTATCGTAATTTTTTCCATCACATATCATCCTCCGGAAGTGGAACACTCATAGTTACAACTGTACCCTTACCCGGTGCGCTATCAATGGAAAAATTTCCTCCAAAAAGACGCGTTCGTTCCTCCATATTCATAAGCCCATAGGAACCTCGTGTTTGAGCTGCCATTCTGGCTTTATTCACGTCGAACCCCATACCATCGTCTGCTATACGTGCGCTAAAAGCCTCACTCCCTGCGCTCAACGTTATTTTGATGCTTTTGGCTTCACCTCTTTGTATGGCATTATCCATGGCCTGATGAATAATTTTAAACAGATTTGAACGAAGAGCCATGGGCAAAGCAACAATATCTCCAGAAGATTGGAATGTAATATCAACTCCATACCGATCGCTAGCCTGCTTTGCATATCGTTGAAGGGCTACATCAAGACCCTCCTCCAGGCCTTGCGGGTAGATCTGGAAGAGGAAAGCTCTTATGTCTGCCATCGCTTCCTGCATCTGTGTTTTCACTTTGCGAAATTCAGCCAAGGCTTCTTCAGTACGGCCTGTCTGAAAATAACGATCCGATAAATCATAAAGCATAATAGCCCCCGACAGCCTTTGAGCCGGCCCATCGTGAAGGTCTCTGGCCAAAGTTCGACTGTCTCTTTCTGCCAGGCTTAAAGCAGCAAGAAGAACGCTAAAGCTTTTTTCGTTACTATCTCCTAACATGGCATTTATAGACTGGTCTCGAAGAAGCTCTAATGCTAGCCGAAATTTGTTCGCCATCTCATCGCTGCGAGCTAAATACTTTAAAATCTCTCGTTCTTCAAGGCTTAAATACTCTCGTTGTTGTTTTAAATTTCTCTCTCGTTCCTCGAAAGTTGCCAGCATTTTCATCAGATGTTCCGCTCGGTCATATGCCTGACGTTGAGAAGGCCCATCCCCTTCCCTTGTGGCATCTACTAACTTTTGCCGAGCAGATTTATACGCTTCCTCAGCCTTATCTGAAGCTTCTATAAGCTCGACAATGTTTTTTTGAACAAAATCAAATTTTTCGCGTATTTCCTTCAACCTAGTGGATTCTTGCTCTCGGATACCGGAAACACTGGCCAAATTCGATGAAATATACCCGCTTACTTTTTCGTGAATATTTTTCAACCTGGTATAAATCGAATCGCTTTTCATGGGCCTCCTCCGGTCTATAAATTTATTTTTAATAAAAACACCGCTAATCCATACATATTTCATAGAAAGTCAATAAATTATATCATGAAAAATCAATAAAGAATTTAATTTTTAATATTCAATTTTATAGGGCTATTGGTATTATACCAGCATCAACAGACAAGAGGAAAGGCTTTTACCTCGAAGAGAGGCAAAAGCCTTCATAACAAAAACAAACTTTAATTAACTTTAAGCGCAAGAAAGCTTAACGCAAACGCTGCACTACCATGGCTACCCCTTGCCCGCCACCAATGCAGGCACTGGCTATTCCCAACTCTTTATCTGCATGTTTAAGGGCGTAAAGAAGAGTTGTGAGTATTCTGGAGCCTGTCGCTCCGATAGGGTGTCCAAGAGCTATGGCGCCACCATGAATATTTAATTTATCCATGTTGAAGGGCATAATGCGATGGCAGGCGATAACTTGGGCTGCAAAGGCTTCGTTAATCTCTATAAGATCCATCTCTTCCAAAGAGAGTCCGGCCATATCGAGAGCTTTCGGCATGGCAACTGTGGGGGATATTCCAAAAAGCGAGGCATCAATAGCAGCGTCAGCGTATCCCAAGATTCGAGCAATAGGAGTATATCCATTTTTCTGTGCCCACTCCTCATGGGCTACAACCACAGCACTACCAGCGTCGCATAGGGCAGAGCTGCTTCCGGCGGTAATTGTTCCTCCTTCTTTAAATATGGCAGGAAGACGTCCTAAAGCTTCAAGAGTTGTATCCTTCCTCGGAATTTCCTCGCTATCAATAGCAATATCGCCTTTTTTTCGATCATGAATAAAGAGAGGGACTGTCTCTTCGGCAAAGAGCCCCTCCTCCATTGCCCTCACTGCTTTCTGATGGCTCGCTAAGGCAAATTCATCTTGTTCTTGCCTGGAAATGTGGTGTTCCTCCACTAAACGTTCTGTAATGGCCCCCATTAAGGCTCCTGCTACCGGACACATAAATCCATCTTGATGTAAAACATCGAGAGCCTTTTTTTCTCCCATGCGATGTCCCCACCGAGCTTCTGGAAGAAGATAGGGCGTGTTCGTGGCGCTTTCCATTCCTCCCGCCACACCAACGCTAATATCCCCAAGACGGACTCGATCGGCAAGAAGCATAACTGTTCTCAGGCCAGATCCACACCGCTTGTTTACAGTGAAAGCCGGAACATCCTGAGGGACATCCCCTTTGACCATGGCAATTCGAGCAGGGTTAGCACCTACACCGGCTTGCCATCCGTTTCCCATAATAACTTCTTCAACATCTTCCGGGTTTATACCTGAACGTTTTATAGCTTCCGCTATGGCAACACCGCCGAGGTCGGGAGCTTGGAAAGACTTCAGGGAACCGCCATATTTCCCCCCTGGAGTTCGACAAGCGCTCAGAATAACGGCCTTGGTCATTTCGCAACCCCCTCGCAAAGATATTCTTCCGTCCCTTGCATGATGCAAAGATCTTTACTGACTTCAAAATTTATTCCTGTATTAGACTGAAGATCTTCAAGCTCAATACCTGGAGCTATTTCTGTTAAAACCATGTGACCGTTCTGTTTCCTTATAACGCAATATTCAGTAACTATAGTGGAGACTATGCCTGCCCCTGTAAGAGGCAAGGTGCATTTCTTTACGAGTTTTGGACGCCCTTTTTTGTCTAAATGGGTGGTAGCTACATACACCGCTTTTGCTCCGGTAACAAGATCCATGGCCCCCCCCATTCCTGGCACAAGTTTGCCGGGGATCCACCAATTCGCTAAATTACCCTCCTCGTCCACTTCCAAGGCTCCCAGTACTGTGGCGTCAAGATGGCCCCCTCGAATAAGCCCGAAGCTCATGTCGCTTGATACTATGGAGGAGCCGGGGAGGAGACTGAGGCCTCGGCCACCTGCTCCAATAAAACGAAGATCCGCCTCTTCAGGGGATGGGCCTGCTCCAACGACTCCATTTTCCGTTTGCATAATGACTTGAACGTTTGGGGGGATGAAATCTGACACAAGAGTAGGGATCCCTATGCCTAAGTTCACAACAGACCCGTTATCGAAATCAAGAGCTATTCTCTTGGCTATTCTTTCCCGAACAATCTTTTCATCAAGTTCTGGAAGCATAGTATCCATCTCCTTTCAGAACAAGAATATCCACAAGAATTCCAGGAGTTACAACGTCGTTGGGATCTATTTCTCCCTCTCTAAGAATGGAGTCTACTTCGGCGATAACAATATCGGCTGCAGTAGCCATTATGGGATTGAAGTTTCTGTTGGTTCCAAAGTAAGTTAAGTTTCCACACCGATCGGCTCGATAGGCACGAATGAAGGCTACATCTGCCCGTAACGGTAGCTCTAAAATATATCTTTCCCCCTCAACCTCTATAATTTGTTTTCCTTCCTCATAACACGTACCAACGCCAGTGGGCGTTAAAATTCCTCCTAACCCAAAGCCTCCGGCCCGAATACGTTCAACAAAGCTGCCCTGAGGAACAAGTTCAAGCTCAAGTTTGCTTTCGTTGAACAAACGCTGAGTCTCTTTATTCAGACCGATATGAGAGGCTGTTACCTTACGAATCTGCCCATTTACAACGAGCTTCCCATGACCAACCCCTTTGGGATATTTTTCATTCGCATATACAGTGTCATTCGCAATAAGATGCAAGTTATTGATGTCAGTAGAAGCTAATGCGTCTACCAGGGTGTAGGGAACCCCACCGTAATTAAAACCACCTACCATCAACGAGGCTCCAGGCTTAACGTATCGCACTGCCTCTTCTGCCGACATAACTGGTTTAATAGTTTTTTTGGGCATATGCAGAACCTCCCTTTTATTGTTGTTCTGTCTTTTCAAATACAGGAGAGACGATACGAGAAGCTCTTCGTCTCTGAATAAAGTACATAGACCCAATGATTCCCACGGCTATGCAATTAGATATAAGGGCTGGGTGGATGAGCAAAAAAGGAACTGCAAGTAATGCAGCCCTTCCCCAGAGAGGGAGATGGGTAACAAAATAGCCCTGAACTCCTGCTGCCAGTCCAATAATCCCCAGGAATGCAGTGACACATCCGATAATAATTTTGACGATGCTGCCTTGAAATAGGAGGTAGCTGTTGTACACAAACATGTAGGGGACAATAAACCCTGCCACAGCAACCACTAACGCTGTAAATCCAGTTTTCATTGCGTTAGAACGAGCTATTCCGGCTGCTGCGTAGGTAGCGAGTGCCACAGGGGGGGTTACGTCTGCTAAAACGCCAAAGTAAAGGCAAAAAAGATGGGCGGACATCATGGGGACTCCCATCTGAGCCAGCGCTGGCGCTGCCAGTGTAGACGTAATGATATATTGAGCTGTGGTAGGGACTCCCATGCCGAGGATAATAGATCCGATCATGGTCAAAACAAGAGCTAAGGGGAGGATTCCGTAAGAAAGGCTCATGACAAAAGAAGAGAAAGCAAGGCCAACGCCAGTAATGCCGATAACGCCAATAACGATGCCGGAACAGGCACATGCCGCTGCCACATCTACAGCGCCAATAGCTCCATTAATAAGAGCGTCGAGGACGCGTTGGGGCGTCATCCGATATTTCTTCTCTCCCAACCACGATGCCCCTATAAGACAAAGGATCGACCAAAAGACCGCTTTTACAGCCGAATACCCCGTAGCAAGAAAAGCAATAAGAGTAATGATAGGTATTAAAAGATGCCATCCCTCTCGGAGTACTGGGCCGATTTTAGGCACTTCTTCGTTTGTCATGGCGCGAATACCCCTCTTCCCGGCCCTGAAATGAACCATGGCCCATATGGAAAAGAAATACAGGGCTGCTGGAATAGCGGCCGCTACAACAATGTCCCAATAAGAGATTCCTAAAAACTGGGCCATAATAAAAGCTGCCGCCCCCATTACAGGTGGCATAACCTGCCCGCCTGTAGAGGCTGCCGCTACAACAGCACCGGCAAATTCAGATTTGTACCCCGCACTTTTCATAAGAGGGATTGTAAAAGCCCCTGTCGTAACTGTATTCGCCACAGAACTACCAGAGACAGTTCCCATAAGGGCACTGGCAACAACCGCCGCTTTTGCGGGACCGCCGCGACTTTTTCCTGTTAAAGCTATGGAGAGATCGATAAAAAATTGTCCCGCTCCAGAAACGTTAAGAACCGCTCCGAACAAGACGAATAGAAATATAAAGGAGGCAGAAACTCCCAAGGGGACTCCAAATATGCCGTCTGTACGCAAATATTGGAAAGGTGCTATTTCTTCAAGGGCAAAACCTCCATGGGCTAGAATACCAGGGAAGTAGGGCCCTAAAAAGGCGTACAGCAGGGCTATAGTAGCCATAATAGGCAAAGGAAGCCCCATAGATCTTCGTGTCCCTTCTAGAACGAGAAGAACCATGACTGTGCCCCAATAAATATCGGAGGGGATAGGTGCCCCTTCCCGTATGGTAATTGCTTCCCAATTAAGAATAATATTGAGACATCCCACTATAAGGAGCCCTGCTAATATCCAATCCCACCAATCAATACTGTTTTTAGGCCTTTTTCTCGACACGGGATAAAGAAGAAACATAAGAGCCCCCATAAAGAGCCAATGTATGCTTCGCTGATACATAGCCGAACGCAATCCGGATACAGCTGTATAAAGATGAAAAATAGATGCAGATAAGGCTAGGAAAGCTACTACCAAATATCGCCAACCGTGGAGATCCCGTTTTTTTGAATCCATTTCCACTTCTACTGGCTGTACATCCTTCGGTGAAAGTGTTGAAGGATCTGTCATTGAGCTTCCCCCCAGTCTAATCCCCCCTTAAGCGGGAGAGTCTGAGCTCTCCCGCTTAATAAAGGGAGACTTATTTCATATCTATGCCTTGTTCTTTAAAATATTTAATGGATCCTGACGTAAAGGGGATTATTCCTACACTCGCTTCTTTGGGGACAAAATGAGATGCCTGCTGGGTTACATCCATAAAAGCTTTCGCTTTTTCAATAATTGTTTTTACGAGGTTATATCCAAGCTCTTCTGGCATATCTTCGCGCACAACAAGAAAGTTGCCATCGGCGACAGTGAGGATGTCTTCGTCAATACCTGGATATGTCCCTTTCGCTATGTTGTACGAGAAGAGGAATGGATTTTTCTCCACGATGTTATTCACTACATCTTGAGGGAGAGGAATCAATACTATATCCCGAACAGCCGCTACCTCCAGTACTGCCGACCCTGGAGCTGCAAAGTTCCAAAATACGGCGTCTATATTGCCATCTTTCAGAGCCATAACGCCCTCAGGCTGTGTAAGTTGCTGTTTTTGAATGTCTTTATCCGGATCAATTCCAGCAGCATTAAGGATAATATTGCTTAATATTTGATCTCCTCCGCCAGGGGCTCCCACAGACACCTTTTTACCTTTAATATCTCCAAAAGATTTAATGCCTGTTTTTGTTGTAGTTACAAGATGCTGGGGGGCAGGGTACATATGCATAAGAATTCTCAACGGCAGTTTCCCATCTTGTTCAAAGGCTTCGGTACCTGTATAAGCTTGGTACAAAGTAGACCCCATAGACATTCCTATCTGGGCTTTTCCAGATGCTACAAGACGACAATTTTCTTTCGAGGCAGCTGTTGAGCGCGAAGTAGCTTTCACGCCAATATCCGCTTTGGTGAGTATCTCTGCCATAGCTCCACCCAAGGGATAGTAGGTTCCGCCAACCCCACCAGACCCTATGGTGATAAAGGTTACGGCTGCTGCTGTAGCGCCCAAAGCAATGAGAGCTAGAACCGCTATCAGGGCTATCCATTTTTTCTTCATACTTAGACCCTCCTTTTGCGAGTTACCCTACTCTTATTGTCTAGGCAGCAATATGTCTCTCGCTGCCCTCAGCCCTTTCTCTAAACGAGTAAAGATTTCGTCTACATCTTGCTCTGTTACTATTAAGGGAGGCGCTACTAAAAACTGATCTCCCTCTATGCCATCTATTTGTCCTCGACCGGGGTAAACAACAAGCCCTTGCTTTAAGCATTCGTTTGTTACCACACCTGCAGCATTGACTGGAGATGGGAAGGCTTGGCGAGTGGCAGGATCCGCTACTATTTCAATACCCCTCATGAGCCCCATTCCCCGAACATCACCTACAATAGGTATCTCGTAGAGGCTCTGTAGTTTTTTACCAAGTCTCTCTCCTTGAATATAAGCATTTTCTACCAATCCTTCTCGTTTGATTAATCGGAGAGTTGCCGTAACAGCTGCGGCAGTTACTGGATTTGCGTTATACGTGTGACCATGCTGAAAAGCTCCGCTACCTTCCTTTAGAGTTTCAATAATTTCATCCTTCACGATGAGAGCACCTACTGGAGAATAGCCACCAGACAGAGCTTTTGCTGAACAAATCATATCGGGCACAACGTTCCAATGGTTCAAACAAAAGTTTTTCCCTGTTCGACCAATGCCTGTCATGATTTCATCAGCAATGAGAAGCACATCATATTTTGAGCAAATATCCCGTACTATCGGCCAATATTCCTTAGGTGGGTGGAGTCCTCCAACAGTAGAACCAACAATCGGTTCAGCTACAAAGGCAGCAATATATTGAGCACCGATTTTCCGAATTTCATGTTCGAGATCATAGGCACAACGAATATCACAGGAAGGATACGATAATCCGAAGGGACAACGGTAACAATAATGAGAAGCTATTTTAGGATAATCTTGATAGAGAGGATAGAAGGTTCGCCGCCGAGCCATACTGCCGGCTAAGCCCATGGTACCAATTGTGCTTCCATGATAGGAGTTCCATCGCGCAATCATTACATATTTAGCGGAACTAACCCCATCTCGTTCTACAAAGTACTGTCTGGCCAGCTTGAGAGCCGATTCTATGGCCTCGCTCCCGCCACTTACAAGCCATACGTAGTTCAGTTCCTCTGGGGACATGGATGCCACTTCTTTTGACGCTTCCATAGTTGCTTCGTTATACCATCGCGAAGGGTGAGCAAATTCAAGAGTTGTAAGCTGTTTATAGATAGCATCAGCTATCTCTTTGTTCCCATGCCCCACACTGGAAAGTAAGGCCCCGCTACAACCGTCAATATAGGGCTTCTTATCTTCATCAAAAATATAAATTCCTTCCCCCCTGACCGCCTTTTTTAAAGCCGTTTTATAACTACGAGGAATCATAGCTCCATACTCCGGCACACAAATCATCCCCTCTCTGTATTTTGATAACATACTCTCTCTGTAACAACCTGGCCGGAACTTACAGAGAAAAAGCCTTAAAGTGGAAAAAACGGAGAGAAAGCTGAAGAATAATTTCGTTGTGCACAAAAAGAAGTATACGCTACTTATATTCTATTTTTATGAAGTTTTTCCTTCATCAATAATAGAATCTTCAATCTCTTTTGTCAATTGCAACAAAAAACAGAGCTGCTCTAAAAAACAGCTCTGTTGATCATCATCTTTATTATTCCGATTGGAAGGGATGTCTACTGATTTTGAGTTCCTTTCTCCTGCGTTGTTTTGTCTTGCGTTCCGTCACTCTGTTCCAGAGTAAATCCCTTTTGAGTAAAAATATATCGATCCCCCATAAAGAGAACTTCTGTGAGGCGGTACGTTCCTAAAACTTCAGAGTAGAAAGGGATAAAGGCTTCCAAAGTTGTTTTAGCCGCCCTACCAATATCTTTCTTTTCCAGCGCATAGCAGAGGGTCATATCGATCATAGGGTGCCGTATATTTACAGATAAAACCTTTTCAGGTTTACGAGCCACAGTGTGGTCAGGTTCTGGAAATTTAATGGCTACCCTCTTTTTTTTCTCGCTTACCACTAAATCTTTATCATCTAAAGACTCGAAGTGATGGGAGCGATCGATGGTTTCGTTGAAGAGCCGCACATCGAAGGGGGCATCTTCTATAAGCCATTTAATTGGGATTGTAAGCAAATATGTCGGGCTCATAATTTCAGTAACTCCCGCTTCATTCATGGCAATCAAGCGAATTTCGCCAATTTCCTCGCGGAAACGATTCAGGTACGTTACGTTTTTACAGCGTCCGATAAGGTAGAGCTTATCACTATTGCTTATCCGATTATCGGTAATAGCTTTTTTCAAAATATTTTCAAACTCACTTTGTGCTCCCCCTTCATACAAAGTTTCCGCAAGAATTCTGCTATTAAGGGAGACTTCGTATCCGTTATCTATATTTCTCTGCAAACAATCTTTTGCCTCGTCCATCTTATTGAGCTGAGCGTAGGTTACACCTGCAAACAGGAAATTTTGCCAGTCTGCATTGTGTGACTGTCGAATAATTTCTTCAAGGTCCGAAAGAACTTGTTGATGGTCACGGGTTTCATTGAGGCGAATTTTTTCCATTAATACACTCGCCCACAGAGGATCTTTACGGAAAATGGGACGATGTGTCGATAGAAATTTATCGAGGCATGAGTGCACAAAATCGGCATCATTTTGCTTAGAGAGAGCAAAGTGATACCAAAAAGGCGGAAATGCTTCAAAAGCCGTGTTATCGCGAAGCAGACGCTCTAACCTACGGTGCTGAATATCAGAGTTCCCTGCCTTTACGCTCTCTACAAATTCATTAATTTGTTTTTCAGTTAGACGATAGTGATCGTCAAGATTGTACTTCTTGATAATAGACCAGGAGGCCGTTAGAAGATCTTTGCGAATGACGTTGAGAGAGTTGAGTTTTTCGTCATCAAGCGACTCGATCATAAGTTCATTTTCTGTCTTGTATTCTTCAAGCTGCCGTTGATAGTTGACATACATGGAGCCCATAGAAGAGACCGCGGTTACTGCCGCTGAAACCACATCAGAGGGAGAAACTTTTACCCCTGCTAACAGATTAAAAAAAGTGCGCTCCATCTTCTTTTGATAACTTCTCTGCAGGCGTTCCCTTTTCCGATCAGAGATAATCTCATCTTTCAATGTGTCCATTAACTTCGCAAGAAGTTTAACAATCTCCTCATCAGGAATAGCATTGAGATTAAGATTATTAATGATGTTGTCATACTCGAAGGTAAGTACTACCTTGTCGTTGTACGAAACTATTTTACTTAACGAATAGGTGCAGTAATTCAGGGCTTGCACCACTTCCATAGGGTCGTATTTTTTCTCCTCATGGAGGGTCACTTCTGCTCTTGAAGGGGAAACAGCTATCCAGCCGAACGCAAGAGTACATAAAATACATATTGCAAGAATGCGCTTCATTGTATATTTTTTGCCTCCAATAGAATCATGATTCATATACATTACCATAAAAAACTCCCTGAAAAGGAGGAAGCCCTCTCCAGGGAGAAGAAACCTATGTGTACAGTAATGAACGAACATGTTTCAAGGGATGTGGTTATTTCCGGACAGAGACCTCTACCGAGTTCCCAGTCTGGAGGTGGTTTCCACCAGAGATAACAACGAGATCTCCTTCTTTTACTCCCTCCGTAATCTGTACCGCCGTGTCAGTTTTTAATCCCAAGGTGACTGGTGTATGTTTTACTTTCCCATCCTCAACTAAGAGGACAGATGGACTTTCACTGTTCGTAAAAAGAGCCTCTGGAGGAACAACAAGGGCTTCAGGCCGCTCCTCTTGAACCATGAAAACCCTCGCAAACATTCCTGGACGCAATTGATAGCCGCTCTTTCTGTTATCAATGAAGAACTCCACTTGAACAGTGCGAGTGTCCTCTTTTACGAAGGGGCTCATTCGTGCTATTTTGCCCTCAAAAACCCCATCTCCCAGCCCATCTGCTTTTATAAGGCCCACCATACCTTTAGAGAGAGAGAAAGCTCTCGATTCAGGAACCCGAACCACAGCCTTAAGAGTATCTACATTCGCGATCTCGGCAACGGCAGTAGAGGGTGTCATCATTGTGCCTACCGTATGAGCATAGTCGTTCAATACAATTCCATTAATAGAGGCCTTTATGGAGTACTCAGACAAGGAAACTTCCAAGTTTTGAAGCTGCGCCCGTGTCTGATCTACCGAAGCCTTCGCCAGTTGAGAGCGAGCTTCAGCCTGGAGATAGGCGGTCTCTTTGTTGTCTAGTTGCTGTTGCGTTGCATACCCCTCTTTAACGAGGCGCTGATAGCGTTCCCACTCTACCTTCGCGTTGTTAAGAGCTGCTCGCGCTTCCGCTACCTGAGCTTCAGATACAACAATACCCGCCTTTAATGAAGCAATTTGGGCATCTATGTCTCGATGATCAAGAACGGCTATGACGTGCCCTTTTTGAACTTTATCGCCCTGATGGGCTCGGAGTTCCTCAAGACGCCCCGTTACTTTTGGGTAGAGGGTAACACGCTCTATAGCTTCAATAGAACATGTCTCCTCAAACCCCTGGCGTAGCAGTGGCATTTCCTTTACAGGTACAGCAACAACTTTGGCCACTTCCGGAAGATGAGAAGGAACGTTCTGTGAAGCTTCCGGTTTGTCTTTTAATGGCCCCCAGATAAGCCATGCAAGTGCAGCGACTACAAAGATGAAAGGAATAATAATTTTCTTTTTGAATTTCACTACGCCATCACTCCTCTATGGAAGAAAGAACTGGTTCGTCTACTAAATTTCCTTCCGCCTTTTTGAGACGGACAATTGTATACGCATAGTTTCGAAGGGCTGCAGAGTGTTCCTGCATAGCTTGGGTTAACGAGGCCCGGGCATTTAAAACATCAAGCTGAATACCCACGCCCTCCCTATATCCAACTTCCGCAAGACGAAGGGTTTCTTTTGCCAAATCCAAATTCACTTTAGCCTCTTTTAAAACTTGAGCAGCCGTATCTAAATCTAAATATACAGACTGTACTTCTGTTCGAATAGCCTCTTCTTTTTTTTCTACCCCTCTTTTTGCCTGTTCCAACAAGGCTGTTTGCTGAACCACTCGCCCATGGGTGGCACCGCTATCAATAATGGGAATATCTACATTTAGACGAGCAAGCCACGTATCTTTTTTATCGTATCCTGTCTGGTTCGGATCATCGTAACGATACGATCCTGACACAGATACAGAAGGCCTTAATCCACTTTTAGCTATCTCTACCGACTGCTCCCGCTCCTTAACCAGGTTTTTAGCTCTCAACAATTCTGGGCGGAGTTCAAGCGCCTTCGCTAAAGAGAGAGCCGGATCTCCTCCATCTATAGGAACATACGCTATTTTCCCCTGTACCATATACGGAGCGTCAGGAGCAAGATTCAATAGTTCAAAAAGATCAAGGTGGGCAGTTTTAAGGTTATTCGTTGCCCTGATCAATGCCGATCTATTTTCTGCAAGTTGTTTCTCAGCGCGGGTAATTTCAAGCCCTGTAGCCAGACCCAGCACCCGTTTTTTCTTAACTTCTTCCAGATATTTTTCTGCAAAAGCTAACGCGTCTTCAGCAGTAGCTACATTTTCTTTTTCCAGCAAAACAGCATAGAAACGATTATAAACACCAAGAGCTATCTGTTCTCTGGTTTCCTTGTAAAAGTTTTCGGCTTGTAAAAGGCCATAGGAGGCTTGCCGCTTCCCCGCCCTGATTTGTCCCCCTTTGTAAAGAGGCTGAGTGAGGGTCACGCCAGCACTATAAACATCTTCTTCAAGGATGTCTTCTTTCCCTGCCTCACGGCGTGTATAGCTGGCTCCAGCATTGAAGGTGGGAAGACCTTCTGCATCAGCTTCAACTATCTTTCCCTTGGCTCGAACAAGTTCTTCTCTGGCAGAAAGGATATCCAGGTTTCTCTCTTCTGACAGTTCCAGTGCCATTTTGAGAGTTAATGGTTTTTCATCAGAAGCAAGAGCACTGGAATATGTTCCCGCACACCCCCAGAGCACCCCACATAAAACAGCAACACTGTATATGGTTTTTCTTATTCTCCTCATTTTTCCCCTCCACCCATACTCGTACCAGGATTGCCAGCCTGAACTACTGTTTTTTCTCCTCCTCTGATGCGAAAGAACAACGCCTTTACTTTTTCCTTCCCATCTCCAAGAATAACGTAAACTGCAGGGATAACGAAGAGGGTCAAGAAAGTCGAGGTCAGCATTCCACCAATAACGGCAGTAGACATGGGCTGCCGAATTTCGCCGCCTTCGCTCAGCCCCAACGCTATAGGAACAGCTGCAATAACTGTGGATAGGGCCGTCATTAATATAGGCCGTAACCGAAGGGGAGCTGATTCTTCCATAGCAGTGAGCCCGTCATATCCTGCCGCGCGACGTTGGTTGGCGAAGTCCACCAGGATAATAGCGTTGTTAACAACTATTCCGACAAGAAGGATAATTCCCATCATGCTCATCATATCTATTTCCATTCCTGTTAACAACAAAATAAAAAACACACCTGATGTCGCAAGAGGTAACGAGAACATGACCATCAAAGGATAGAGGAATGATTCAAACTGGACAGCCATAACCATATAGACCAGAACGATAGCAATAGCTAAGGCCATTAAGAGTTCTCTGAAGTTCTCTTGCATATGTTTCGATGAGCCGGTTGGTATAAGCCGTACACTGCCATCTACCGGAGCATTCTGCTTAAAGGCATTCATAACAAGGGCCATTCCCTCTCCTGAAGATATTCCGGCAGTATTGGCACTTACAGTAAGGGAGCGCTGTCGATTATAGCGTTTTACCAGAGTTGGTCCGCGCCCTTCCTCTACGTTAATGAGTCCGGGGGCCTTCACTAATTTCTTGCTCCCATCTTTGAAAGTAAGACTTTCTATATCTGCCAAACTTCGGCGATATCCTTCCTCGGCCTTCACTCTAATGTCATATCGATATCCGCCGTCTTTGAAAACTCCAGCCTTGACACCACCAAAATACGCCTGAATATCTTTGGAAAGATCTCGTACGTTAATATCCATTTCATCGGCCAATCCACGATTAATACTCACATTTATTCGGGGGCTATCGAGACGTACGTCTGTGGTAATGTCAGCTAGACGATCATCTTTCTCAAGATCCTTTTTCATCGCTTCTCCTATACGGGAAAGCTGCTCTGTGTCTTGACCAACAAGGGTCAGAGTAATGTCGGAGCCCCACGTTCCAAAGGTAAGTTCCGCATCTTTGTACGAAGAAAACTGTTTTCTCATCTGTCCCATAATAGCCTTCGAAGGGGCCCGCTGTTTACGAGGAATGAGGGTTACATTCAGCTTACCTTTATTCACTTCCTTCCCCATACCAGAACCGATGGTGGCGTAGGTATAAGCCACTTCAGGATATAAACGAACAGATTCACCTAGCTCGAGAAGGAATTGTTTCGACTCTTCAAGAGACGTTCCTGCTGGAAGCTCAAAGCTAATGGTAAAGTCTCCCCGGTCCTCGTTAGGGAAAAAGCCCGTTCCCAATCTGCTGGCGATGATAAGACCTACTATAAAGAAAACGCTCGCCGCTCCGAGAACGAGAAAGCGATGACGCAGACAGACATGTAATGCCTTCTTATAAGAGTTTTCCATTCCTCTAAGAAAATTCTCGATTTTAGAAGCTATTCTCCCTGGGTTATCTCTCTTCAGAATTCGAGAGCAAAGGAAAGGAGATAAAGTGACAGAAAGAACCAAAGAAATAATGATCGTCATAACGACTGTTATTCCAAAGGCATAGAAAAATCGCCCAATAATTCCACCCATAGATGCCACTGGAGCAAAAACACATACTGTAGTTGCAGCTCCGGCTATAACGGAGAAACCTACTTCGCTTGTGCCTTCAGATGCTGCCAGAAATGCCGTTTTCCCTTGTTCCATGTGGCGATGGATATTCTCAAGAACCACTGTAGTTGCGTCAACAACCATGCCTACCGCCAGAGAAAGGCCCATCATGCTCAAGTTGTTAATGGTTATTCCCAAACCTCGCAATACGATCAGGCTCCCTAAAAGACAGACAGGGATTGTTACTACCGTTACGAAGGTCGCTCGGAATGTTTGAAGGAAAAAGAGCATGATCAAAGAACAAAGCCCGATTCCGGCAAGCATATCCCACCCTACACCAGTCATCGATTTTCGAACGAAGTCAGAAGTATCTGAAAGTACCAGAAGCTTTACACCTTCTGGAGCCAATTTCTTTAGGCCGTCGAGTTGCTTCATTACATCATCTGCCAATGAAACTTCGTTAGCTCCACGTTGCTTCAAAATATCGAGAAGGATAACCGGCTCTCCATTATAGGTGGCCACAGACCGAACATCTTCGAAGCCGTCTTCTACCTTCGCCACGTCTTGAAGGCGTATAACGGCGCCGTCCCGAGAAACAATAGGGAGGCTCTTGAGTTCTGCAACAGAGCCATATTCTCCTTCAAGCCTGATACTGAGTTCTCGGCGTTCAGATTCAAGGCGCCCGGCAGGGAGTTCTACGTGCTTATCTTTAATGGCGTCCCGAACATCCTGTACCGTTAAATTTCGGGCCTCAAGAAGTGCTGGATTCAGCCACACACGTATCTCCCTATTTCGCAGACCGATAGTGTCTACATTTCCTACTCCATTAACGGCCTGGAGCCGCTCTTTTACAACTTTATCAGCATAGTGAGACATGACCCGATAAGGAGCTGTCCCTACAACACCTAAAGTGATAACCGGACTATCGGCAGCTGAGAACTTCTGAACAATGGGAGTATCAGCTTCTACCGGCAAATCAGCAATGGCCAAATTTACCTTATCCCGAACATCTGCCGCTGCCGCGTCTATGTCTCGACCAAGCTCGAATTCCACTATTACAAGAGAACGCCCTTCATAGCTGCTAGAGCGAATACTCTCTATTCCAGAAATGGTGTTGAGCTGTTCCTCCAACACATCTGTTACGTCATTATCCATAACGGTAGGGCTAGCACCCTCCATTGTGGTAGAAACCACGACTAATGGGAAATCTACGTCTGGTATTCGCTCCATACCCATATTTCTCATGGCCAAAAGACCAAAGAAAATAAGAGCAAAAGTTCCAATTAAAACAGTAACAGGTCTTCGTAAAGAAATATCGGTAACTTTCATAGGTTTCCTCCTCTAATTGGAGCTGCTAATCCATCTAAAATAATAGAAACTATATCGTTGTCCATATTTTTTTCCGTTATATCGAGATAGCCAAAAGCTGTTTGTCGTGAGAGACCAGTAATAAGGGAATGGATCATGGCTTCAGCAAGAAGTGGATTAACGAGGCGAAACTCGCCGCTAGAAATTCCCTCCGCAATAATTTGACGAACACCATTTCGTATAAACTGAAGCGGATGCTCTTCTGGGTTATAGCTGCGGCGGAGCTCTACATCCTCATGAAAAGCCAATATCATTGCTGAATTTATTTTACGATTTTGTTTCATGCCGTTTAAGACGGTTTGTATAATATCAGCTAGTGCTTCTTTCATACTTGACGGCGAATCGTCTATTATAGAAGCCACTTTCTGGTTTAGAGGTTCTACATTCTTGTCTAGCACAAAAGCCATAAGCTCGCGCTTATTTTTAAAGTAGTTATAGACAGTTCCTTTGGCAACGCCAGCCTGCTGGGCTACCCTATCCATAGTCGTGCCTTTCCAACCGTAATCTTCTAAAACTTTTCGCGCAGATCTGTATAAGAGGTCACGCATTAATTCTCCTACTACTGCCTTTTTCTTAGAATGAAGTCGAGACATTAAATTCCCCCAATACATTTGACTCTGAGGCCAAAAAAATGACTTGATAGTCAACTTGAGCCATTATAAAGGATTTTATTAAGCGGTCAAGGGGGAAAACACGTAAATGAATGTGTCTTCATTCTGTAGGCTTTCTTCAAATAATCGTGTAGAATAATATTAAGGAAATAACAATATATTTCATATTTATAAGGGAGTGTGTAGGATATGAAATATATAAGCAGTATCGGAGGCCGGCTAGGTTTCGGATATTCGCGCCAGCGAGGTAGAATATGAATTTTATACGTGGAATCGATTTAAGAATGAAGCAAGAAGAATTCAAACACTTTCTCTGGAACCAAAATATTCATCATTCTCTTGTTTTTAGTTCTATAGGGCTTTTTATAGAAAGTATGGCCTTTGGTTATGTTTTAAAAGCTAAATTGACTCGCTACTTTCCTTTTTACATCACTCTTTTTCTCGCAGCTCTTGGAATCATTCCCCTTTTAATATACCTAAATAAAAGAAGAATGGATTTTATGCCTCGTGGGGGGAATGTGTTTGGATGTTTTTTTCTTTTCGCTATCCTTATCTATGCCTCTTTTCTCAGCATTATGAACCAATACTATACAGGCGCTATTTCTGAATACATTATTGTAATGTTTAGCCTTGCTTCTTTTTTTTATATCCCCTTTTTACCGTCACTGTTCATATTTATTGGTTCGCATCTTTTCTTTGTTTACACTCTGCTTCATATACATTCCCACTACCTACTTCTTCAGGACCACGTTGTCAATTCAACGGCGGCCCTCTGCCTCGCTTTTTTCATTTCCAGGCTTACGTATAATCAGAAAATGGCAGCGTTTATAAATAGTAAAACTATTGAAGAGCAAATGGAAGCACTGAGAGAAATTTCCATAAAAGATGGGATGACCGGCCTTTTTAATCACAATTACATCTGTACGCGGCTGGAAGAGGAAATACGGCGTACCAAGCGATATAAAACCCCCCTCTCCATCGGGATCTTTGACCTCGATGGTTTTAAAAACGTTAACGACACTCATGGTCATCAAGAAGGTGACGCTATTCTTATTTACGTAGCACAGCAGATGAGAGAAACCTTTCGAGATACCGACCTCATTGGAAGGTATGGAGGGGATGAATTTCTTGTTATATTCCCAGAAACAGAGGTGGAAGATGCCGTCATTGCCGCAGAAAGATTTCGACAAGTTTTAACGACACCAAACAGCCAAGGAACCTATACGTCTATTTCCGTCAGTGGGGGGATCGTAAAATTTAATGGTGAAGATACCCTCGAGGCATTTATACATAAAGCAGATATTCTTCTTTACAATGCGAAGAATTTAGGGAAAGACCAAATATCGTGGTAACGTTGGAATATATTGGCTTGAGAATGCATTATCTTAAAGAAAAGATTGTTACTGCTTGGCAAGAACAAAAAAGGTTGCTGCTGTTTCATGGAAACAAAAAAGGTTGCCTCATAAGGGCAACCTTGTATATTCATGGCGGAGAAGGTGAGATTCGAAAATTCGCTTGCCAAAAACTCCCAAGCCCTGATGCTATCTATGTCTTACTTTTTTGTTTGTCGTAGCGAATTGTATCAGTTGAAGTCCACTAAGACAACTCAAGGACATTGGAGAAAATATTTCCCCCCATTTATTGCTCCATACTTAATATCTGTTTTGCTTCCTTCAGATTAATCCTAGCCTGATGTCCATGTTTTTCAAGTAAGTGGAGGAGGTTTGAACCATTTAGTAGCGTTATAGGCTTTCCCTGGGCAAACTCATAGGCATCTGGACCATAATCAGAAGTTGAGATTAGTATACCCTTTGTGGCCCCTTCATTCATTACAGTTCCATAAAGATCCCTCACCGCAGATACACCTACTGTATTAGTATATCTTTTAGCTTGAATGATGATTTTACCGCCCCTGATAGGATCTGGGTCAAAAGCTATTGCATCTACTCCCCCATCTCTACTCCCTTGGGTAACTTTTACCTCTCCACCATTTCCAGAAAACTCCTTTTCAAAGACCTCTCTGATTAAATGCTCAAAATCTTGCCAATTCATCAGAGCAAGGTTTGTATCGGGACTAACTCCTTCAACTACTCCATAAGCATCAATAAAACGACTATCTTTACGATTAAGCTCAATAACAGGAGCAATAGGAGTTAAACTATGAAGAGCAGAACTGCCCACCCCTTTTAGCTTCTTGAAACACTGTTTAGGATTTATCTTGGTTAGGTTAATATCTGAAAACTCTTCTTTTTCCACAAGTACACTTAAGATACATGCTCTGATATCCTGTCCTGTAGCAGGATCGATAGATTCAACAATCCCATTAAATGCAACGGCACACAATGCATCAATCTGATCATTCTTGAATAATTCATAGATAGTCCGAAGACATACTTGATATATGGCATCATCGTAAAGCTTTTTGCTTGCCGAGTCTGTAATAAACTTCTCCTGATATTCATCTCTGGAAGCTATGTATTTTACTTCTTTGAGCCGAGGAAGATCTTCTGGACTGGGGAGTTGATAATCAATGACAAGAACCTTATTATCAGGAGTATATTCAATATCGAAGTTTTTCGGAAAACTCTCTGGATAAGATGAATCTTCTAGAACTAGCTTTGCTTGAAACTCAACTCCATCTTTAGTAACAACCCTATACTTTTCTTGCATTCCATCAAGATACAAATTAAAAGCTCTTACCTCTTGCACAAATTCATCTCTACCTTTTTCCCATTGTTGTATTTGTATTTGATAGGTTGCTGTCTTTTCTTCATGCTTAGCTCTAAGCTCATTGACCTTGCCTTTCCATTCATTAACGTCCTTTATAAAGTTTTGCGATGCTTCTTCTTCCTTGGCTTTTTTCCCTCCAAAGATAGAACCAAAGAAACCAATTTTAGGATTGTATTTTAAGTCAGTCCTTTTAGGTTCTATTGGAAATGATGGTTTCTTAGGAGGAGCAGGTTTAGGAAGGTGATAGTTTTCAGTTTTCTTGGCTTTTTCCCAATCAACGACAGTGGTATTTTCAACCCCACTAACTAGAAGAGCTTGTATCTCATTAAGCCTTTTACTCGCTTCTTCACTTTTTTCAACTGCAATCCGTTGTTTCTCTTCCTTCAGTTGCTTTTCATTTTCCCTGTTTTTTCGCTTCTCTTCACGTTCTTGCAATTTTTCCCATTGATCCATCCATTGATTCGTTAGATTACCAAGTTTTATCTCAAGATCATAAGGATCGTTACTTTTGATTAATTTGATTTTATTTAGACCATCGTGAGAAAGCTTATAGCAATAGTCACAGCGAGAATCAAAAAGACGCGTTACAGAAAATTGATCATCCACATTCACAACTTGATCATATTTCCTTGGCAGTTTAACAAATTGACTCATTGAAAGCTCCCCTTTCATCTAAAATCCTTGATAAATCATTAGACCGTGTAGAGAGTAATTCGCTTGCTCAATGAGTTGGTTAGTTTAAGCTAATAATGGACAAGCTATTTAATCATAACACAACAGAACATACAGCAAACATTTTGAGAGGCAGTATTTAGCGAATAAAACACAATGTTATTTTGTTACATTCGAAAAAGCCCCCCCAATTAAGCATTAACAAGGCTTAAGAGCAATTCAACTTAAGATGTATTTTTTAGCGTTGACTTTAAATGTAACTTAATATATTTTCAATGCATTCTTTGTTACTTTCATAAGGGGGATTAGCATGGAATTTGTTCAACCAATAAAAAACAGGAAAAAATAGACAAGATGAAGAGGTTACTCAAAGCAAAAAACCTAAGAGACTAAGCCCTGTTCACCCTTGGCATTAACTCAGGACTGAGGGTGTCAGACCTTCTGTCCCTCAAGGTAGAGAACGTAAGAGATTCAAAGGGAAGGATTAAGGATAGGATCGTACTTAGAGAAGCCAAGACTGGGAAGGCTAAAAACTTTCCTATAGGAGACTCTGCCTGCGATTAAACCACGAGGATGCACGATCTGAACACCTTCCTGTTTTTTTCACAGTCTTTAACTCAGGAAACACTCGCTTGTTCCCCTCAGCTTTGACCTTTGCCACAAAGGATGGAAACCTACGCAGCTCCACAAGAACGGGATGAAGAGAGGCTAGCCTTATTCCTGCTAGGGTCTTTACAAGTTTTTCCCCCTGATTATTAATATCGATACCCCATACACTATCCACAACCCTTACATCATCAACATGGAGTTGACAAAGCTCTTCTATTCTCCCTACCCGTAAAAAGTTTTTGCAGATCATCTTTAGCAAAGGGCACTTTGTCAGATTTCTTATCCTTGGACCTCAGTTTTTTCAGTGGTTCACTTAAACCAGATACATTGTTGTAATCCATAGAGCCCAACCATATAAGAAAACAACCAAGCTTTACCAACCTGTTATTGACAGTGTTTGTAGATTGCAATTTATCTTTGGGAATATCTAGAAAGGTTATTTCAACCAAGGATAAGTTTTTATAACACTTTTTACTCTTGTAATGCTTTGGTAGTTTCATGACTATCTCTCTGAATTGCCTTACGTGATCCTTGGTTATGAAAGAGGTGTCAATATCGCCTACTAACTCAAGAAAGAGTTTCAGGTCAGGGGTCATATCTTTGAGAGAAGACTTAGACCATTCCCCTGCTCTCACCTTTTCATCAACATATTTATCTATTGCGTCTGACAGGGAGAAGGCTTTGAATGCTGTGGGTGAGGGGATACTATTATGTATTTGTACTTATGTACTTATGTACTTATGTACTTATGTACTTATGTACTTATGTACTT
>ENA-UOOM01000448-UOOM01000448.1-fermentation-metagenome-genome-assembly--contig:-NODE-448-length-48225-cov-7.997301_pt1 | contig 48225 bp, 45 predicted proteins | sample MGYA00245781_ERZ724031 | MGnify/ENA primary metagenome ERZ724031 (study PRJEB28704, sample SAMN03018317) | fermentation metagenome | biome: anthropogenic terrestrial biome; feature: soil; material...
AGCGACCAGTTTTACTGTTGGAATTGCTATCTGGAATTCAACTTTCAAAAAGGCCAGGTTAATCTGTATGAAGTGGCCGAAGATGGAAGTCTGATTGCTATGGATAATTCCTCAGAAATTCTTTAACAGAGACGGAGGTGAAGCATTGAGAGAGCACAATCATGGTCATTGGGGCATTATGATGTTTGGAGCCCTCCTGGGGGTGGCAGCCACAGTGATGTATTATAATCAGAGCAGCGAACTGTCCCGGGTAGGAAACCGTATCATCAGCAGATCCAAAGAGGCTGTCGACAACACGGTCGGCAGCATGCGTGACGAAACCTATTCCAATATGGGAAGAGAGATGTAAAGGTGTCCCTTTACAAAACTAGAGGATGGCGCTACATTCTTTTTTTCCTGGTGGCTGTCGCCACCCTCTATTTTTTGTACCGGGTTCGCGAAGTGCTCTATGCTTTTAGCTTCGGCGGGGTAATGGCCTATTTTCTTTACCGACCTGTCGCTGCCCTGGAAAAGCGGGGTCTTAAGCGGGTAATGGCAATTTTGCTCATCTACTGCCTGGCCATAGCCAGTCTGGGGGCCTTGATATATTGGATTGTGCCGGTCACTGCGGCCGAACTCGGGGACCTGGCCAAACTCTATCCGCATTGTGTGCAAGATGTGCAGAAACTGATCTCGCAAATGGACGGCATATCCAAACCGGAACGCCTGCAAATCTTTATCGACCATAATCTCGATCAGATCGAAACTGGTATATATAACGCTTTACAGAACTTTATCAACACCTGGTATCATCTGTTAAACCGTATACTCGCTTTGATTTTTGCGCCGATCCTGGCCTTTTATATCCTCAATGACTGGGAAAAAATCAGAGATGGTTTCCTTAATCTCCTTCCCCCGCGGGGGCGTGTACAGCTGCGCAGCCTGTGTCAGGAGATCGACAGGATAATGGCCGAGTTTATAAAGGGGTATTTCCTGGTGGCGATAACGGTTGGGCTGTTGACGGGAGCCCTGGCGGCTATACTGGGGGTTCCTTTTCCGATGATCATCGGTATCCTGGCGGCAATCACCAACCTGGTTCCCTATTTCGGCCCCTTGCTGGGGGGACTGCCGGCTGTGCTTCTGGCATGGAGCGTTTCATTAAAATTGGCCATATATATGACCCTGGGGATTATTATTATCCAACAATTAGATGCCAACCTGTTTACTCCCCGGGTAATTGGTCAAAAATTAGGTATGCACCCTTTGGTGATCATATTTACGCTTCTGGCCGGAGGAACCTTGTTTGGCTTGTGGGGCATTATCCTGGCTTTGCCGGCGGCAGCAGTATTAAAAGTGGTTTTGCATTGGGCGCATCTCAAGATAGCAGAATAAAAGCCGGCTTATGTAAAATGCTCCCATTGCAATTTCTAGCCGCGATAAGTTGACAGCACATCGGCTTTTCCGTGAAAATAAACTATACTAGTATTTTTTTCGGGATGGAGGAGGCCTTTAGTGAAAAAGAGCAGTGAGATAAGACAGACTTTCCTCGAATTCTTCAGGGAAAAGGGTCATACGGTGGTGGAAAGTTCATCACTGGTGCCTATTGATGACCCTACCCTATTGTTCACCAATGCTGGAATGAACCAGTTTAAAGACGTGTTCTTAGGTCTGGATAAGCGCAGTTATACCCGGGCGGCAACTGCGCAAAAATGTGTGCGCGCCGGAGGAAAGCATAATGACCTGGACACGGTGGGGAGAACCGCCAGGCATCATACCTTTTTCGAAATGCTGGGCAACTTCTCTTTTGGTGATTATTTCAAACGTGACGCCATCGCTTATGCCTGGGAGTTTCTGACCCAGGTGGCCGAACTTCCCCGGGAAAAACTGTGGATTACTATTTACACCGATGATGATGAAGCCCATGCCCTGTGGCAGGAAGTCGCCGGGGTCACCCCGGAGCGCATCATCCGCCTGGGAGAGAAAGACAATTTCTGGGCTATGGGCGACACCGGACCATGCGGGCCTTGCAGCGAGATCCATTACGACCGCGGCCCGGAATATGCCTGTAAAGCTGAGGTATGCGGCATCGGTCAGTGTGACTGTGACCGATTCCTGGAAATCTGGAATCTGGTATTCATGCAGTATAACCGCGATGAAAGCGGGAACATGACCCCGCTGCCCAAACCCAGCATTGACACCGGTATGGGACTGGAAAGGCTCAGTTCATTATTGCAGGGTGTGGACAGCAATTTCGATACTGATCTTTTTACCCCCATCATCAAACATATGGAGGAAATGACCGGCAGGGTATACGATCGCGGGGAGGCAGGCTTTCCCTTCCGGGTTATAGCCGACCATAGCAGAGCCTGCACCTTTTTGATAAGCGACGGAGTGCTGCCCAGCAATGACGGACGCGGCTATGTACTGCGCCGCATATTAAGGCGCGCGGTTCGCTTCGGACGTGTATTGGGGATTGAAGAGGCATTTTTACATAAAAACGTCGATATGGTGTGCGAACTCATGCAGGACGCATATCCTGAACTGACGGGCCGCAAAGAATTTGTCAAAGAAGTTATCAAAATGGAGGAACAGCGCTTCCTGGTAACCCTCAGCGAAGGCCTGAAAAAAGTTGAAGATATTATCAAAAACATGAAAAAAGAAGGCCGCCAGGTCATGAGCGGAGCCGAGGCCTTTATGCTTTACGATACCTATGGCTTCCCCCTGGATTCGGCGGAGGATGTGGCTGATGAAAACGGGGTCAGCGTCGACCGTGACGGCTTTAACGAACAGATGAATATGCAGCGGGAAAGAGCCCGCCAGGCCAATAAAGGCGGTGAGGCCTGGGCTCGCGAGATCATGATTTCGGAGCTGTTGGCCCAGATCGAGGCTGAACCCACCGGGTTTACCGGCTATGACACCTTAACAGATCAATCCCGGCTGCTGGCTTTGATCAAAGACGGTGAGCTGGTCAGCGCGGCGCAGGACGGCCCCATTATGGCAGTCACCGCAGCCACACCCTTCTACGCCGAGAGCGGCGGGCAAGTGGCTGACCGGGGCATGATATCCGGCCAGGCTGGAAAAATGTCTGTTGACGACGTGCAGAAAGTGGGGCCCTGGATTATTCATCTGGGCACTTTGAAAGGAACCTTAACCAGCGGGGAAACTGTCGCTCTGGAGGTGCAAACCGAATCCAGGTTGGCTACGGCCCGCCATCACACCGCTACCCACCTCCTGCACAAAGCTCTGCAAACTGTACTCGGAGAGCACGCGCAGCAAAAGGGGTCTCTGGTTGAGCCTGACCGTCTGCGTTTCGATTTTTCCCATCTGTCAGCTTTGAGCGAGCAGGAAATCGAGAAGATTGAATGCCTGGTTAATGAAGCCATATGGCAGGCTTATGCGGTGGGAACTTCGGTAAAAAGCCTGGAAGAGGCCCGCAATATGGGCGCCATGGCTTTATTCGGAGAGAAATACGGTGATTTGGTGCGTATGGTTCAGGTGGAAGGTTACAGTCTGGAACTGTGCGGCGGAACCCATGTGAAAAATACCGGCCAGATCGGCCTTTTTAAGATATTGAGTGAGGGCAGTATAGGCTCCGGATTACGCAGGATTGAAGCTGTGGCAGGAAAGGCCGCCCTCGGCTACCTGCAGGGAATCGAACAGGAGATTAAAAAGGCCGCAGGACTTTTAAAGACCACGGACCGTGATGTGAGCAACCGGGTTGAAGCCATGACTCGTATGCTCAAAGAACGGGAGCGGGAGATCGAGGCTTTGAAGGCGAAGATCTCACGCAGTGCCAGCGAGGACTTGTTGACGCAGGCTTATAAAAAGGGCGGCAGTCATATACTTATCGCGCGGGTGACAGGCCAGGAACCCGATTCACTGCGCCAGAACGCGGAAATGCTGAAGGATAAATTGGGCAGCGCCGTAGTGCTCCTGGCTACGGAAAATAACGATAAGGTTTCTCTGGTGTGTTTTGTGAGTAAGGATCTGGTGGAAAAGGGCGTACATGCCGGGAAAATCGTGGGAGAAGCAGCGCGCATCACCGGAGGCGGAGGCGGGGGCAGGCCGGACATGGCCCAGGCCGGGGGCCGGGAGCCGGATAAAATAGATGCCGCCTTGAGTGCTGCCCGGGCGCTAGTGGAAAATTCTCTGGGGTAAGTAAAAGGATTATCTATTTCCCAAGCCGAAAGAGTACCTGGGGAGGGATTTAAAATATGGCACACGGACCTAAAAATACGGTAAGTTTCAGTCTGGCCAAAGACGGCGAGGAAAGGGTCAAATCGATCCTGCAGTCAGTTCACCTGGCCCTGGAAGAAAAGGGATATAACCCGATAAACCAGCTGGTAGGGTATATGATTTCCGGTGACCCGGCCTATATTACCAGCCATAACGAAGCCCGCAGCCTTATCTGCAAAGTGGACCGTGATGAGATCATGGAGGTTTTAATCAGGGACTACCTGGGCAAGTGATTAAGAAACGGTACTGCAGGCAGCCGGGATGCGTCAGGGTTATGCAGGGTGAATTATGAGAATAATGGGATTAGATGTCGGAGACAAGCGCATCGGGGTGGCTCTGAGCGATCCTTTAGGTTGGACAGCTCAGCCTCATTCGGTATTGCTGCGAAATGATCCGGCCCGGGATTTTGCTCACCTGGCCCGGCTTTGTGCTGAAAATCAAATTGAAAAGATCGTAGTCGGTTTGCCTCTTAACATGAACGGTACTATCGGGCCTCGTGCGGAACTGGTGCAGGGCTTTGCAGCACAATTATCGTCTTTTACCGGAATCGAAGTTGAATTCTGGGATGAAAGACTGTCTACCAAAAGCGCTGAACGCACCCTCCTGGCAGCAGATGTTTCGCGCCGCAAGCGCAGGCAGGTTATCGATAAACTGGCTGCGGTTCACATATTGCAAGGTTATCTGGACCGCCACAGCCGTTAAGAGTTTGTTTGACGAAAAGAGCAATAAACTATAGAATGTCAATAGTTTGTAGAAAGAGGTGACTCTAATGCACGATGGAGACCTTTTAGATGATGATTATCCAGTACTCGTTCTGGTTGATGATGAAGGTATAGAACATCAATTTGAGCTATTAGCTGAACTGGAAATCGAGGAGGCCTTTTACCGCGTCCTTATACCCCTGGAAGAGGAAGATGAAGAGGAATGTGAAGTGGTCATACTCAAAGTGGTCTACGATGAAGAAGGCAACGAATTCCTGAGCGACATCGAAGATGAAGAAGAATGGGAAATGGTGGCAGATGCCTGGCAGGAATTGGTAGACAGCGAGGGCATCTAATTTTAAGTCTTCAAAAGAAGCCTCCGGGCTTCTTTTTTGTGTCTCTGATTAGATAGCATACTGCTTCGTAAATGTAATATAATCGTAATAGTTAGGACTAATCTAGGCTTTGGGGGAAGAGTTTTGTCTGCTATACAATTCGATACAAGATTAAAGAAGGCTGTATTTTGGGTAATTATCCTTATTTTGGGCATAATGTCGGCAGCAGGTCTTTTTTATTGGCAGGCATATGCCAGTAAACAGAGTTTTCTTCCCGGGGTCACGATAGCCAATGCTGCGGTTGCAGGCTGCGATAGCAGCCAGGCTATAACTACTCTGGAAAAGCGAGTGAACCGGGCCTATAAGCAACCGGTGGTTTTCACCAGCGGAACCTATCGTTATGAAACAACCCTGGGGGCCTTGACTTTCCCGGTGGAGGCAGCCAGGGTCGTCAATGAGGTCTACTCCCAGGAGGCCAAGCGGAACTGGATCTCTAAAGCCACCAGTATGGTTGGCAGCAAAGCCGTTCAGTATTCAGTGCCGGTCGAATACCGGGCTGATGTGGTGCAGCAGTTGCTTAAAGAGTGGCAGGGGACTTTGGGAACCCCGGCCGAGGATGCCTACCTGGAGGTGGACAAGAGCAGGGGCCTGGTGGTAGTACCCGAAAAGATAGGGAAAGAAATAGACCATGATGCCACCTGGTCGCAAATGCCGGAAGAATGGGATGAGTTTTCTGCATTGGAAATACCGCTCAAAATGAAGGAAAATTATCCGGCGGTTATTGCCAAGGACCTTGAAGGGATGGGGGAATTGTCCTCATCTACCACCTGGTATAAAGTGGCTGAGGTAGACCGCACCCATAATCTGACCAAAGCCGCCAACATTATAAACGGGGTGATGATCAAGCCCGGGCAGGTCTTTTCATTTAACCAGACCGTGGGACCGCGTACTGGTGTTACCGGATACCGGGATGCCCTGGTTATTGTGGGGGACAGATTCGAGCCCGGCACCGGGGGCGGTATATGCCAGGTATCTTCAACGCTTTACAATGCCACTCTCCTGGCGGGATTGGAAATAGTGGAACGCTACAACCACGGCCTCCTGGTGGCCTACATCCCTCCCGGACTGGATGCGACTGTGGCTTACGGGCTGCAGGACTACCGCTTCAGAAACAACACCGACAGTCCGGTTTACATAAGAGCCGTGGCCGGAGGAGGGAAGCTGACCATCACCCTGTACGGCAACCTGGCTTTCAAGAAAAATGTGAAATTGAGCTATGTTATTGACCAGGTCATTCCTTTTCAAGAGATACGAGAACTAAAACCCGATATGGAACCCGGAACAGAAAAGTTGGATCATAACGGAACACCCGGATATGTGGTGCGCTCTTTCCGCAGTTATCTTGGCGCCGGCGGAGAAACCACCAGCACCGAGCAGCTGGCCCGGGATCGTTATAAACCTTTAAATAAATTGGTTTTTGTGGGGCCGGAAGCGCCGCCTGAAAAGCCTTCTGACCGGGATAAGCCGGATGATCCGGATGATCCCGGCAGCGATCCCGACAAACCTGACCCGTCTGAGACCCCGGTAGATACCGAGCCGGAAAATGTGGATCCGGGGGCTGAAGGATATACCGATTAAGAAATATGAAAATGGATGGTTGAAATGAGTGAAATCAAGGTTATGCGCAAGAAAAACACCATGTTAATGCTGGCCGCCCTATTGATACTGCTAAGCCTGGGCCTTTGGGGAGGGCAACTCCTTTCCCGGCAGTATCAGCCGGTAGATCCCGGTGATCTTAATTGGATAGATCTTAATATCCCCCCGGCCAGCAACGCGGCCGGGATTGCCGCGTTATTGAAATCACAGGATTTGATCCGCAATGAGGACTTCTTTCTGGCCTATTGCCGTCAGCAGGGTTTGGACAACCAGCTCAAGGCGGGCCATTACCGTTTTTCCAGGAGTCAAGGATTGGCTGAAATTGCCTCGGCCATTGCCGAGGGAAGGGTAGTCAAGCTGTCTTTAACCATACCGGAAGGCTATACCGTTGACCAGATAGGCGAACTGCTGGTCGGCAGGGGTATATGCAGCCCTGAGGAATGGAAGCAAGTGGCCGGCGACGACTATGATTTTTCCTTTCTCAAAGCACAGCGTTCCTCTGCGGTTAAGCATCCTTTAGAGGGTTTCCTTTTCCCTGACACCTATACTATTGAAGAATCCACCTCCGCCAAGGAAATTGTAAAAATAATGCTGACCCGCTTTGAAACCGTATGGAACGACCAATTCGCCGGGCTGGCACAGGCGCAGAATCGCAATATGATGGAAGTGGTCACCACTGCTTCCTTGATTGAGGAAGAAGCCGGGATAGCAAGCGAGAGGGCCCAGATCGCCGGGGTCATAAAGAACCGGCTGGATATGGACATGCTCCTGCAGATAGACGCCACTGTACTGTATTGTCTGGGTACCAATAAACCTGTAGTTACATATGCTGACTTACAGGTGAACTCGCCCTATAATACCTACCTATACCCCGGTTTGCCGCCTGGACCGATCGCCTGCCCGGGTCAGGCCTCTATCCAAGCTGCCCTGGCACCGGAGAACCACCACTATTTGTATTATGTTGCCCGAGGAGACGGCAGCCATGAATTTACCGCCACCTTTGGCGAACACCTGGCAGCTCAGCGCCGCTATGCAAACTAAACCTGCCTTTTCAAGTCAATCACAGCTTTGCGAAGACCTGAGCCATCTTCGGCCGGAGCTTTTAATGCCGGCCGGCGACCTGGAAAAATTGGAGACCGCCTTGCTTTTTGGCGGGGATGCGGTATATGTCGGCGGCCAGGAATATAGTCTGCGGGCTTATGCCGGCAACTTTGACCTGGCAGCTCTCGGCCAGGGCGTAAAATTTGCCCGGAGTATGGGCAAAAAGGTTTATGTGGCAGTGAACATCCTGGCGCATAACCGCCACCTCAAAGAATTGCCTCATTATCTGGAGAAGCTTGCCGAGCTTAATGTAGACGGCTTGATTGTGTCGGATCCGGGAGTCATCAAACTGGCCCGGCGCTGCGCACCCCGGATTCCTATTACGGTCAGTACCCAGGCCAATGTGAGCAATTACGAAAGCGCTGCGGTGTTCAAGGATATGGGCGCCGCCAGGATTGTACTGGCCCGGGAATTGTCGCTGGATGAGATATCTGCTATCAAGGCCCGGGTAGGGATGGAAATCGAAGTCTTTATCCACGGGGCCATGTGCGTATCTTATTCAGGACGCTGCCTGTTGTCATATTATATGACCGGGCGCAGCGCCAATCAAGGCGCTTGCGCTCATCCCTGCCGTTACCGCTATGCCCTGCAGGAAGAGAAGCGCCCCGGGCAATACTACCCTATTGAAGAAGATCAGCATGGCACCTACATTCTCAACTCCAGGGACCTGTGCCTGTTGGATTATATCCCGCAACTGATCGAGGCCGGGGTTGATGCCTTTAAAGTGGAGGGGCGCATGAAAAGCCCCCTCTATACCGCCGTGACGGCTCGAGTTTATAGACAGGCTATCGATAAATGGCTGCAAAGCCGTTCCCCTTATTCGCCCCCGGATCTGGAAGCCTGGCGCCTTGAACTGCGGGGCATAGCCACCCGGCCTTATACCACCGGTTTTATTTGCGGTTCTGCAGATGAGCTACAAGACACCGCCAAAACGCCTCGGGACGATTATCATTTCGAGTTCTGCGGGATGGTAAAGGGCCGCGATCAGGAGAGGGGCAGAATCGAGGTTGAACAGAGGGCTAATTTTGGCCGGGGTGAAGACCTGGAGATCATGATTCCGCCGCAAGATATCAGACCATTAACCCTCACAGAGCTTTATGACAGTGACGGAATGCCTTTGGACCGCGCCCGCCATGCCCGGCAGCGGGTTTGGATACCCTCATCGGAGCCCGTTCTGCCAAATTCAATATTGCGCCGGGTGTTAAGGAGGGCAGGCCGTGCAGAATGATTGCGGCAATATTTGGCTGACGGTAAATCCCGCAGATATCGATTTGTTAAACAAAATAATCGAGGGTTACGAGCACCTGGGGGTCTTATCCACTATAGACCGCCATAACGGCCTGGTGGTAGTGCGGGGAACCGCGGACACCCGCCGGGATTTAATGCATATCTTGACTAATTTGCCTTTCGAGATTTCCATCAAAAACGGACCCGCTGTATAAGCCTGATATGATGAGACCATGCTACATTTAAAGGCAGAAAAAGGGGGCTTGGCAGTGCGCCGACGTATTGCCCTGGTGGCTTTCATGATGCTGTTTATTTTTGTTTTTCTGGCCGGCAAGCTGTCCTGGGATCAGGTGATAAACGGCCGTAAGCTGGCCCGCGCCGCAGTGCAGATGAGAAGTCAGACCATTGAGCTGAAAGAGTACCCGCGGGGCGTTATTCTGGATCGCAATGGCATCCCTCTCACCGATAGCACCAAAGATTATGCCCTCTATGCTATGCCGGGGGTGATAAACACTCACTATGCTGGAGACGGCAACCTTCAGGCGGCCTTTAACCGGGTTGAATCCCTTCTGGCTCCCTATCTGAATGAAGACACCGAACAAGAAATCAAACAGAACCTGAGCCAGGTGAGAGATCAGGACCGGTCACTGATCAGAATAGCTTCCCGCCTCGGCGATGAGGAGGTGGAGGCCTTGCTTGATCTGGACATACAGGGGGTGATCGTAGCTCCTATGATAAAAAGGTACCGGGATGACGGTTTTATGGCCCACCTGCTGGGGTATGTCGGCCCGACAGGAAACAGCGGGCAATCAGGCATCGAAAAAAGCTATGATCACATCCTGGCCAATTCCACTGCCGAGCTGGAATTAGTTTCAACGGTGGATGCCCGCAATACGGTTATAAAAGGGTTGATGTTTAAACTGCGTCAGGAACAGGAAAACTCCCGGGGCACGGTGGCTTTGACCATTGACAAGCGCATTCAGGAACTGGCTGAAACAGCCATGAACCGGCACGTGGACCGCGGGGCGGTGGTGGTGATGGACATCGAAACCCGCCAGGTTTTAGCCATGGCCAGCAGGCCCGGTTTCAATCCCTACGATGATATCAGCCTGATAATAGCCAGCGACCCTTATAGCACCCTTACCAACCGGGCCTTAAGCAGGTATCACCCCGGCTCCATCTTTAAAATACTGGTAGCCGCAGCAGCTTTAGAAGAAGGAGCCGTCACCGTTGACGATTATTTTGAATGCGATGGGGCCTACGATTTTAATTCTCAGGTGTCCATTTCCTGTCTGAAAAAAGAAGGTCATGGCCGGATTGATCTGACCACTGCATTTACGCGTTCCTGTAATCCCAGTTTTATAGCGGTCGGGGAAGCTTTGGGCAGAAACAATTTAATGAAATATGTGGAGCGGTTCCACCTCACTGATGAAACCCTTCAAGGTTATGTGGCTGACACTGATTACAGCTATGTGAATATTGAAGCCGGACCTGCCGCACTGGGGAATGCTTGTGTGGGGCAAAAAGGGGTGATGCTCACTCCATTGCAATTGACCTCCATGATTGCGACGATCGCCGATGAGGGTTTCTGGAAAGCGCCTTCCCTGGTGCGCTACAGCGTAGATCAGTATGGCAGCACAGAAGTCTGGCCTGATCAATCCAAGCAAAAAGTAATCAGCCTGGAAACTGCCGCCGTGATGCGGCAGATGATGGAAAAAGTGATTACAGAAGGGAGCGGCCAGAGCGCCGCCATGCAGGAAGTGCCAATTGCAGGGAAAACCGGTACCAGTCAGACCGGCACAATTGATAATAGTACCACCCCTCCCCGTGAAATACTCAACGCTTGGTTTGGCGGATACTTCCCCGCCGCTGAACCCCGCTTTGCTATCGTGGTTCTGGCTGAAGACGGTGAAAGCGGCAGCAAAGACGCTGCCCCGGTGTTCCGCGACATCGTACAGGGAATGATGAATTACTATTAAAAACCCGCTGCGTATCAGGACGGAATATGTAAATAAATTGCTTTGACCTTTATTGACTATTAATAAGGTGCATATTATAATAAAAGACAGATATTAGGAAAGCTGGTGACTGATTTAAGGCTGCTTCACCCAGCCGGATGAAAAATACCATATTTATATTTCAATATGAGTTTGGCTCATGATTTACTTGAGGAGGTGTATAGTAATGGCCAAAGCAGTTGGAATTGACCTGGGTACGACCAACTCCGTTGTCGCAGTGATTGAGGGGGGGAGCCCCACGGTTATAATAAATGCCGAAGGATCTAGAACAACACCTTCGGTAGTTGCTTTTAAAGAGGGAAAAGGCCGCCTGGTGGGACAGGTTGCCAAGCGCCAAGGAGCCTTGAATCCTGAAAAGACCTTTTACTCGGTAAAAAGATTTATCGGACGGCGTTTTAAAGAGGTTGAAGACGAGCGCAAGCTGGTGCCCTACCAGGTTAGCGCGGGGCCGGCTGATGCGGTTCGATTCAAGGTTGATGACAAATTCTATGCTGCGGAAGAGATTTCCGCAATGATATTGAGCAAGCTGGCGGAGGATGCTTCCAATTACTTGGGAGAAAAGGTGGTCGATGCGGTTATCACCGTACCGGCTTACTTTAACGACGCCCAGCGCCAGGCTACCAAAGACGCCGGAAAAATCGCGGGGTTAAATGTTTTGAGAATAATAAATGAACCGACCGCTGCCGCCCTGGCCTATGGTTTGGAAAAGAAGACTAATGAAACCATACTGGTCTTTGACCTGGGCGGCGGGACTTTTGACGTGTCCATCCTGGAGGTCGGGGACGGGGTTTTTGAAGTGAAATCCACTAATGGGGACACTCATCTGGGAGGAGACAATTTTGACAAGGCTATCGTGGATTGGCTGGCGGAGGAATTCAAAAAGGATTACGGCATCGACCTGAGGAAAGACAAACAGAGTCTGCAGCGCTTGACTGAAGCGGCGGAAAAGGCCAAAGTAGAACTTTCCAGCGTATTGGAGACCCAGGTTAGTCTGCCGTTTATTACCGCGGATGCCGATGGACCCAAACACCTGGATATAAAATTGACCCGGGCAAAATTTGAAGATCTGGTGCACGACCTGGTTGAAAGACTGCGCCAGCCCATTAAATCGGCTCTGGCAGATGCCAGGCTAAACGCCCCGGATATTGACGAGGTCATTCTGGTGGGCGGTTCTACCCGGGTGCCGGTGGTGCAAAAGCTGGTTGAAGAACTCACCGGAAAAAAGCCCAACATGAGCGTAAATCCCGACGAGGTTGTAGCGGTGGGAGCAGCCATTCAGGCCGGGGTATTGTCCGGTGAGGTCAAGGACGTGGTCTTACTGGATGTGACCCCCTTATCCCTGGGGGTGGAAACCATGGGCGGTATCATGACCCGCATCATTGAGCGCAATACCACCATTCCGGTGCGCCGCAGTGAAGTATTTTCCACTGCCGATGATAATCAGCCCGCGGTTGATATCCATGTCTTGCAGGGTGAGCGGGAAATGGCCCGTGACAATCGTTCTCTGGGACAATTCAAGCTGGAGGGGATTCCGCCTGCACCGCGGGGGATACCGCAGATTGAGGTTACCTTTGATATCGATGCCAACGGTATTCTCAAAGTTACCGCCAAAGATAAGACCAGCGGCAAGGAACAGCAGGTTACTATCAGCGGCTCCTCGAACCTGGATAAGGGCGAGATCGACAAGATGATCAAAGACGCCCAGAACTTTAACGCGGAAGACCGCAGACGGCGCGAAGAGGCGGAAAAGCGCAACCAGGCTGACGCTCTGGCTTATCAGGTAGAGCGGCAGTTGAGCACCATGGCAGATCAATTGCCAACAGCTGATAAAGCCGGCATAGAGGAGAAATTGGAACAACTGAAAAAAGCCATTAAAGACGGCAGTTCCAGTGCGGCCCTGGACGATCTGATGAGCCAGCTGAACGAGGCGGCCCAGGCCATGGCGAATGCGGGGCATAAGGCATCAGAGCCCGGCGCCGCCGCTCAGACGGACGGCGACGATGTTATTGATGCCGAATATGAAGAAAATAAATCATCCCGTTAATGGAGGCAGTAGATTATGTCAGTGCAATATCAGGATTATTACCAGGTTCTGGGGGTGGAGCGCAACGCTGATCCCAAACAGATTAAGGCGGCCTACCGCAAACTAGCGCGGAAATGGCATCCTGATCTGCACACCGGGAAAAAGAAAGACGAAGCGGAAGAGAAATTCAAGCAGATCAATGAAGCCTACGAAGTACTGAGCGACCCCGATAAAAGGGCTAAATATGACCGTCTGGGGAGCAACTGGCGGGCGGGGGATCAATTCACCCCCCCGCCCGGCAGTGACGGTTTCTATACCTACACCAGCACTGATTTCGATCCGTCAGACCTGGGAGGCTTCAGCAGCTTCTTTGATGTTTTGTTCGGTGGAAGACAACGCGGCCGGCAGTCCCAGACCGATTTCGGCTCTTATTATTATGATCGGCCCCGGCGAGGTGAAGATGTGGAAAGCCAAGTCGATATCACTCTGGAAGAAGCCTTGCATGGCGGCGCCAGATCCTTCGCCATCAGCAGCGCTTCCACCTGCCCGGAGTGCCACGGCCAGGGGTTTAAGGATCAAGGCTTCTGCCAGCGCTGCGGCGGCACCGGTTCGATACCCGAGCGGAAGACCCTGCAGGTCAACATCCCTGCCGGTGTATATCAGGGCAGCCGCATCCGCCTGAAAGGACAGGGGGGAGAGGGGTTTAACGGCGGTCCGCGCGGCGACCTGCACCTGAAGGTCAATATCCTGCCCCACCCCCTGTTTAAACTACAGGAAAGTGACATTGAATCAGAGTTGACCGTCACCCCCGAGCAGGCTGTTCTGGGGGATAAAATGCCGGTTCCCACCCTGGAGGGCAGCATCACTATGACGGTTCCGCCGGGGAGCCATAACGGGCAGCGCATGCGCATCAAGGGCAAGGGACTGCCCAGGAAAGACGGGACCCGCGGAGACCAGTACGTCAGAATAAAAATCGATATACCGCGTAATTTGAGTGAAGCGGAACGCGATCTGTACAGGCAGCTACAGGAGATTCGAAAAAGGTAGGAGAGTACTTATGAGCATCTACAGAGTATACTTCCATGATGAAGGGGAGCCGATGCCATTATCGCAAATCGATATCCATCCAGAATTCCTGCAGTTGCTGGCGGAGCTTGGAATTATCGAAATTAGGAATCACCGCATCGACAGCTGCTGCTTGACACGGATTTCAAAAATTATGCGCATCAGGCAGAGGCTGGGGGTAAATATAAACGCAGCCGCTATAATCGTGGAATTATTGGAGCGAATCGAATCCCTGGAGGACGAAATCGAACACTTGAAGAAATGAGGTGATTAGATGAATATAGAACGTCTTACCCAAAAGTCGCGGCAAGCCCTGTCCGAAGCGCATCAGCTGGCAGCCGAGAAACACCATCAGGAAGTAAACAGCAAGCACCTTTTAAAGGCCTTGATAACTCAGGAAGAGGGCATCGTGCCGCGATTGCTGGAACAAGCCGGCATAAACCTCAATGCTTTTGACCAGCAGTTGAATCGGCTATTGGAAAAAATTCCGGCCGTTTACGGATATGAGGGCTCGGTGTATATGAGCGGCTCCCTGGCCCGGGTACTGAATCAGGCCGAAAAAGAAGCCCAGCTCTTAAAAGATGACTATGTCAGTGTGGAGCACATCCTCCTGGGATTAATTACTGAAAGCGAAAACGATCTTAAAAATCTATTGCAAACCGTAGGCTTGAACCGTGACCAGATTTTCAATGCCCTGCGCGCGGTGCGCGGTTCGCAGCGAGTGACCAGTGAGAATCCCGAGGAGAGCTATGAAGCCCTGAGCCGCTATGGCAGAGACCTGACCCGCCTGGCCAGGGAAGGCAAATTGGATCCGGTGATCGGCCGGGATGAGGAGATACGCCGGGTGATAGAAATTATCTCCCGCCGCACGAAAAACAACCCTATTCTGATTGGCGAGCCCGGGGTAGGGAAAACCGCCATCGTAGAAGGACTGGCCAGGCGAATCGTGGCCGGAGACGTGCCTGAGGGCCTGAAAGGCAAACAGATCATATCTCTGGATATGGGCGCTTTGGTAGCCGGGGCCAAATACCGGGGAGAGTTTGAAGAGCGGCTCAAAGCGGTTCTGAAAGAGGTGCAGGATTCCAGCGGCACAGTAGTCTTGTTCATTGACGAACTGCATACGGTGATCGGAGCCGGGGCTGCTGAAGGGGCCATGGATGCCAGCAATCTGTTAAAACCCATGTTGGCCCGCGGGGAACTGCGCGCCATCGGGGCCACCACTTTGGACGAGTACCGCAAACACATTGAAAAAGACGCCGCCCTGGAACGGCGTTTTCAGCCGGTATTTGTCAATCCCCCTTCAGTGGAGGATACCATCTCCATATTGAGGGGTTTGAAAGAACGCTACGAAGTACACCACGGGGTGCGCATACAGGACGCCGCCCTGGTAGCGGCTGCGGTTCTGTCCGACCGTTATATTTCGGACCGCTTCCTCCCCGACAAGGCCATAGATTTGATGGATGAATCGGCTGCCCGCCTGCGTACCGAAATAGACAGCATGCCGGCCGAGCTTGATGACATCCCCCGCCGCATCATGCAGCTGGAAATAGAAGCGGCGGTGCTGGAAAAGGAAAAAGATCCAGCCTCCAGGGAGAGACTGAACAACATCCTCAAACAACTGCAGGATCTGCGCAGTGAAGCTGATGTGATGAAAAGCCAATGGCAGAATGAAAAGGAAGCTATTTCGCGGCTGCGGCAGATCAAGCGCGACATAGAGGAATGCCGCACCGAAATAGAAAAAGCCGAGCGGGAGTATGATTTGAACCGCATAGCGGAGCTGAAATACGGCCGCCTCAACCAGCTGGAAAGACAGCTTCAGGATGAGGAATCCCGTTTGGCAGATAATCAGATGCACCGCCTGCTTAAAGAGGAAGTCGACGAAGAAGATATCGCCCGGGTGGTGAGCCGCTGGACCGGCATACAGGTGAGCCGCTTGATGGAAGGCGAACGCGAAAAGCTGATGCATTTGGACGATATTCTGCATGACCGGGTGGTAGGCCAGAATGAGGCCGTGGAGGCGGTGGCCGATGCAGTTCTGCGCTCCCGCAGCGGGTTGAAAGATCCCAATCGTCCGGTAGGCAGTTTCATCTTCTTAGGACCCACCGGGGTGGGCAAAACCGAATTAAGCAAAGCTCTGGCTGAAGCCCTTTTTGACGATGAGCGCAACATGGTGAGGCTGGATATGTCGGAATATATGGAAAAACACAGCGTAGCCCGGCTCATCGGCGCTCCGCCCGGATACGTGGGCTATGAAGAAGGGGGGCAGCTCACCGAGTCGGTAAGGCGCAAACCTTATTCGGTGCTGTTGTTCGATGAGATCGAAAAGGCTCATCATGATGTGTTCAACATCCTCCTGCAGATTCTGGATGACGGCCGCTTGACCGATGGCAAAGGGCGTTCGGTCGATTTTCGCAATACTATCATCATCATGACCTCTAACATCGGCAGCCAGGAGATATTAAGCTTCTCTCAGAGCGGAGGCAAATATGAAGAAATGCGCAGCAGAGTACTGGATTTGCTTAAGATGCATTTCCGGCCGGAGTTCTTAAACCGGGTGGATGAAGTCATAGTATTCCACGCCCTGGAAGAAGCACAGATCGAACAGATCGCCGGTATGCTGCTCAAGAAGCTGGCTTTGCGTTTCCGCGAAAATATGCAGAGTATTCTAAGCTGGGATAAATCAGCCCTCAAATATCTGGGCCAGAGGGGTTATGACCCCTACTACGGGGCCAGGCCTTTAAAGAGGCTGATTCAGCAGGAGGTTGAAACCGCACTGTCCCGGCAGATCATCGGCGGAGCCATTGCTCCGGGGGACAATGTGATCATCAGCGCTGCTCAGGATGCAATTTCGCTCAATATCGAGAAAGCCGCCCGATAAGGCAAACAAGGGGAGACGGTCCCCTTGTTTGCCCCCCCAACAAAAAAAAGAACGTTCCTTTACCGGAACGTTCTTTTACTGTGTCGGGCGTGTATGACTTTTATGCGCTGCGCATCGCCAGCCATTCGCTCATAGCCGGATACACAGATTTTTTCGCTATGCTGCCAAATACCAGACCCCCGTGTCCTACCGGAAATTCACAGTAGTCCTTATCCGCTGAGGAGGTCAGATGCAGCGCTGCCTTTGCCTGGGAAGGCAGAACAATATGATCGTTGCTTCCCGATAAAGCCAGCAGGTTGGCCTCAATACGATGGAGGTCTATCAAATGGCCCCTCAAAACAAACTGTTTATTGGCCAGCTTATTGCCCTGGTACATGTCTTTAATCCACTGGCGATATGCTTCACCGGGCAAGTTGGTGTTGTCATTCATCCATTTGTTCAACACCCGCCAGCTGTGAACCGACATCCCTTCATCAATCATCTTCCATAGGCGGCTATAGGTAGCTACATAATTGTTTACCGGATTTAACATTTTCAGGCCGGCATCCACAAAATGCCGGGGTATCAATTCGAAAGCATCCACAATTTTATCCACATCATAGGACTCAGGCCGCAACCACAGAGAAGACAGGCCGGCATCATGAAAGTCAAGGGGCGCGGCCATAAGCACCAGGTTTTTAACGGTTGGTTGCTGAAAAAGTGATGCATACATAGCCGCCATGGTCCCGCCCATACAATAACCGACCAAACTGATTTGCCGGCAAGCGGAAAACTGGCAGACCTTACGCACGGCATGGGCTATATAATCGAAAATCAGATCGGCAAAACTAAGATGGCGGTCTTCCCAGCCAAAATCGCCCCAGTCCAGCAGATATACGTCGTGCCCTTCAGCCACCAGGTGTTCGATCAGGCTCATCCCCGGGGTCAGGTCCAGGATGTAGGCTTTGTTTATTAAAGCGTATATAAAAAGAATGGGAGTTTGATACTTTTCCCCGGTATTGGAAATATACCGGTATAGCTTCGCTTTGTTTTTTCTCCACACCGTTTCTTTGGGAGTCATACCGGTTTGGGGGTAGGGGTCAAAAACCAGTATTTCCGCCCATTTTTTGGAATTATCCAGGAACCGGTCATAGCTTTCCTGTAATTTCTCACCCAGCACGGCGGCTGAGCTGTTCGTACAGCCTGTTTTTTTCATAGTCATCCAACTCCTTGTCCATGATATCCATGGTTTCCAACACGTGCTGGCGGGGAGGAATGACGACCGCTTCCCCGTCAAGCAAAATATGACCGTGCTGATTGTAGCAAGTGGTGCGCAGTCTGACTCTGCCACGCGGCATGATTTCTATGACTTCGGTTTCTGCTTTGATGGTGTCGTTAAAATAACAGGGCTTTAAAAAGCGCAGGGTTTGGCTTTCGTATATAGTCCCGGCTCCGGGCATACTGTTGCCGACTACATTGGATATAAGACCTACCAGCAGCATGCCGTGAACGATCCGGGTTTTGAAATGTCCGACCCGGGCCCGGATCTCATTGACATGCAGCCAGCTGAAATCACCGGTAACTCCCGCATAAAGGTATACATCCGTCTCGGTGATGGTTTTTTCCACAAAATCTCTGTCGCCCACTTTTAATTCACTGTAGGTCTTCTCGATCATGATACTCCTCCTGGTTTTAGCCAGTCGTTTCATTCCTGGCTTTGTTTTTCTTTTTAAGCGAATCGGTCTTCTTGGGGGCTGAGATTTCCAGCACCGGTTCCTCAGCTGGAAGGTTCAATATGGCGCCTATCGTGTCTAATTTCTCTTTGACTAGGTCGATCTGTTCCCAGCTCCGCTGCTGGAAATCCGCCATCCTGACAAGATTATCCGTAATGGAATGGAGATGAGTGTGGATCTGAAAGTCAATCTGATCGATTTTATCTTCCAGCGCGATGATCAATTCAGCAACCCCGGCCAGGTCTTTCTTAGAGGGTATAACGCTTGTCTCCAGAAGCTTTTCCAGGTTTTGCTTCCCGGCCTGGTAGCTGCCCAGGTATTGTTCTCTCATGGAATGGGCCATTTCGTTAAACGTTTTGGTCGACAAATACTCTTTAACGGCATTGCTCCAGGCTTCCTCGTTTTGAAAATAAACTTTTTTCCAGAGTTCTATGAAATCCGGATAACACTTTTCTTCCTGAGGCTTTGTTTCGGTGTTCTGTTTTTCAGCGGTCATAAAGGCGATTCATCCTTTCCCAATCCGTATGCTAAAGGGTGATGACTCCCACCAGAATTTCGCAATTTTACAGACTGTCAACTTTTTTACTTAATTCCTCAACCCGTTTGAACAGATCCGTCATGCAGGTAAAGCCGGGAATTTGAAAACTGGATGCGGATTCCTTCATGACTTCGCCATACTGCTGCTGCTGCGTTTTTGCCTGCATGGCAAGATTTTCGACAAATTTTACGGCTTCCTCGCGGGCTACTTTTTTCTGTTCCATATATTTTTGCACCATCTTATCCATCTGTTCCTGGGACCAGGTAATGCTTCCTAAAACCAAAAGCCAGGTATCCCAAAAACTCTCAATGGATTTTTCCGCCATCTCGAAACTTCTGTTCATCGTTTCTTCATAAGACATTATGTTGTTCTCTCCTTTCAAATGTTTCAATCGTTTTGCATGACCACATCATTTTTTCTTGACTTCCGGCTATGCTCATCAGACTATTAAAAGGAACCGCCTTAGGTTCACTTTACCATGGCAATATTAAATTGCTATGCTGTGATTGTAAATTTTGGGAAAATCTTGTGTATAAAATTGGTTTGGTTTTTTACGTTACTGATTTGCAGTTTAAGCTGTACTGTGATTGATTGGATTTCAGCCGATGCTCCGGCATGGGCGGTGGCATGAATTGCAAACCAGTTTCCGCCTGGCAAAAGAGTTTGCCGAGTTGTCTGAACGCCCCTTGCCGCCGGCGGAAGCATTCTCGGAGATCGCCTTTTCAGATTGCTTGAGTGGACGAGGATCCCATATGACCTGCAGGCAGCGACTTCATTCTTCTGGCAATCAAAATTTTGCCCAAGATACGTTAAAGGCTCAAATTTCAGTTTTATCCGAAATTTGAGCCTTCTTCCTGCGCAGAACTTCCGATTGACCCCTTCAGAACCGTCCCTGTGTTTCCCTGCTTAAGAAGTGGAAAACCCCTGTTGTTCATACCAGTCGGACTTAAGGTAATCGTATATCTTTTCCAACTTTTCCAGGTGGTCGCGCTCCCATTTGGCCAGGTACCGGCACAACTCCTTAACCGCCTTATTGTCAGCCTGCTCTGCAGCCTGGTTATAGTAATCTATTGATGCCTTTTCCATTAATACCCCGGTGCTGATCACTGAGATTTCCAGATCGCTCTTGACCTGGCCCAGCTTCATGAGGTCAAAAATGCCCGTAGAAGGTATAAGATCCATGTCAAGATCATCAGGCAACGGCTCCTTGCCTGCCGCCAGGTCAGCGTAAAGTTTGCGCATAGTCTCCTGATGTCTCACCTCTTCATCGGCCAGATGAATCAACAAGGTGCGGATTTCGCCTTCGCTCAGATGCTCAGCCGCCAGGCGGTAGAAGGTCTCGCCTTCAACCTCGTTCAATATCGCCACCTTCAACAATTCCAATTCCTTTATGGTCATCTCATATCACCTCCATACCATCTTGCCAATCATTATACCCGAGTTGGTTATTTCATGTCCAAAAAGCGCCGTTCATGCCTGTGTACATTTTATCCGGCAGTTGTTTCCTGGATTACTGAGCACTCATAACGAGGATTCTTTGGATAGCTGGTTAAATCATGCATTGAGTGATTATGACATTATAAAAATCGTCATATTAAAAATCCGTAACGAGTCAAATCTTTAGTGTTTATGGGGTTTGTGGTATTCTCGTTGCGAAATTCCAGGAACCAGGGTGTTTAGCTAAGATAAGACATAAAAATAACAGTGTATTGAAATTAAAGGAAATATATGGTACCCTAACATTAAGCGGTTTATGATTGAAGGAGAGGCTGTAGCCCAGAAAAATCCTCGCTATTACAACATTTGATATTGAATTGAATTGCTGGATGGCAACGGGCATGATCCGGGGAGCGGGGTGTCAATCAGACCTTTTTACGACATCTTATCAGTGTATTTTTGAAAAACAAAATAGAAGAAACTCTTATCAGAGAGGAAACGATGAACCCGGGGTTTGGTTTGGACGCTTTGCCCCGAGGTGAGTGAGTAGCGTAACCGGCCGAATGGCCGGTTTTGGCGTCTTTATGGAAGCTTTTTTGAGGGGAAACGGTTGTCTCCGGATAACGCGATTCCTGTCACCGGTTAGCAGCATCCTGTAATATTTTTTGCTTAAGCAGCATGGGGTCAACTGCTTTCTCCTGATCGAGATATTATGGACATCCCCGCCGAATGGGCTTCAAACGGCCGTAAAGTTTGGATTATGCATCAGAAAGCGGGACAGCTATCCCAAGTCGCGGGTTCATCTGGTGCAGCAGCATAAGGGATGAGGTGTTAATACATATGCAATATCCCTGGAAAAACAAATGTAGATTTATCTCTGCCGTTGTGTATTGGTTGACAGATAAGTCCGGGAATATTAATGAAGCGGTTAACATACAGCGCTCCCTCCGGATCAGCCGGGGCCTGATTTTTATGCTGACCTCAGCTTTTTATCTGGCGGGGCCTCCATTTTCGCCGGTCATGATCAAACTTGGAGTGGTTTTGGCCGTTTTTCTTGCCACCATTCTGGCGCAAAATCTTTTTGACAGCTGGAATATCATGGGACTTTACAAGATTACGCCTTCTGCCGAAGATTTCCCGGTCCGCCGCCCAAATGGGCAGTATATGCCGGTGCTGAAGCTGATCGTGCTGGAAACTACCGGAGCCCTTATGCTGATGCTGCCCACCGGCGGGTTGGATAGTCCTTTTGTGTGGTATGCATTCAATCCCATTGTGACCGCAACAGTATTTCTGCCCGCTTTATATTGCTGGGGTACTCTGCTGTTGTTTCTGAGTGCGGCCATCGGCATCAGCATGGTTTATCCAGGCTTCAGCGGTTCACTGATACTTTTCCTGTACATTCATATGAGCACCCTGCTGGTATTTTTACTGGCCACTTCTCTTTACCAACTGGCAACTTCCCTGCATAAGCGCCTGGGACAGGCTTATGCTGAGCTTGCCCGAGCCCATGCGGCCACGGAAAAATCACTGGAACATACCTCTGCTCTTTACCATGCTTTGGAAGCCTTTTCCACCCGGGAGGACCGGATCCAGCTGGTGAATGTCCTGGCGGTTTACGCCAACAAGCTCTGTGAAGCGCCAGCCGCTTGCTTCCTGCCGGCGGGGCTTGACGAGGGCGGGCCGGCAGGAAGCCGAACTCTCTTATGCAGCGCCGATCAGACCGGCTGTCATGAAGGGATGGATTGGGAAGCGGAAATGAACCGGCTATGGAATAAACTAAAGGCGGATCAAGGTCCGATCGAGCAATTCCTTGAGCAGGAAACCGGCCAATTGACAGCGGTGCCGATTGTTTCCAATGGTGAATGCTTCGGCCTCCTGGCCTGCTGGCAGTCTGCGGAAGGCAGCCAGCAAGAAAAAAAGCGTGCCCTTGTATTTTTGGCCAGAATCGCGGGGATCATTCTGGAGAGGCTGAAGACCGACAACTTATGGGAGCGTCTTCTGGTCAGTGAGGAGCAAAACCGTATTGCCAACGAAATCCATGACGGGGTCTCCCAATATCTTTTCAGCTTGGTTTGCGCTCTGGGCGCCATAGCCCATGAACCGGGGAATCTGCAGGATGAAAGCATCCAGGGGAAGCTGGCGCTGCTTCAAGATACCGCACTGCGGGCTTCCCGGGAATTGAGAGTCTCTATCTATCACTTGAGTCCCCATCAACGGGGTGAAAGCATTTTTGTCGACACCCTGGCGTCTTATCTGGATGATCTGGGCCGGCTGCATAACATTCAGGTTGACCTGCAGTGCGAGGGCAATGAGGAAGTATTGAGCCCGGCCTTACGCAAAGGACTGTACCGTATTGTCAGGGAAGCCAGCAACAATGCGGTCAGACACGGGAGATGCAGTTTATTGAAGGTGCATTTGCGGATGTTTCCCAAAAGCACTATTCTAGAAATCGCAGACAATGGCTGCGGTTGTCAGGAGCCGAACAATGGCGCATTCGCCGGTCAGACAGGACTGGGAAAGAGAAACATGCGCCAGTTGGCCGCCTGTTTTGACGGCGGCCTGGAAATCGAAAGCGAACCGGGCCGGGGTACGGTGGTCAGATGCACCATCCCCAAAAACAGCGGACAGCCATATGATCGAAAGGAGGCCACATATTGATGAGACTGGTGCTGATTGACGATCATCCCCTGGTATTGCAGGGATTTGAAGCAGTGATACGATTACAGGACGACATGGAGGTAGTGGGGACGGCCAGCTGCGGAGAAGCCGGCATTCATATAATTGAAGAACACCAGCCCGATATCTCTATCGTCGACCTCAGACTCCCGGGCGAATATGGACTGGATATAATAAAAAAGGCCCGTCAGGCAGCCCCCCAATGCCGTTTTATCGTTTTGACCTCTTTTAGCGATAAAGCCGATATTAAAAGAGCCATGGCGGAAAAGGTGGAAGGGTATATACTGAAAGAGGCCCTGCCTGAAGAAATTCTGAACGCCATCCGGCTGGTGGCCAGGAACAGGACCTATTTGGACCCGGTAATCATGCAAACCTTGCTCAGCCAGGATAAAAATGATCCCATCGAACAGCTCACCCCGCGGGAAATAGAAGTTCTGGAATACCTGGCCACGGGCATGACCAATCGTCAAATCGCAGCGAAGCTGTTTGTGACTGAATATACCATTAAAAAACATGTAGGCCAAATATTGGGGAAATTAGGACTGGCCGATCGAACCCAGGCCGCCCTGTATGCCTGTTCCCATGGTTTGGGCAAGCTTGCCGCCGCGTTTTCGTAACCTGCTGTCCTCCTTCATTTCCACTCACCAGCTTCGGGAAGCTCCCCGGGCTTATATCTGCAAACCTCTATAAGCGTTACAGAAGACCTGCCAGGCGGAGGCCATCCCCTTCTCTCCGCCGGCTTGCCCCGGGCTGTTCCCCCTATTCGCCAAATGCCATTCCTGAAAAGTATTTCAACCAACATTGTGGTTTGTTGCGGGCCGCCTCCGGCTCAGGTTGCCGGGTTGCAGGCGCCGGTATACCAAAGTATACCAACAAATTCCCGGATTGCCGGCATCAATTTTAGCCTGAGGAGTGTGGGGCGCAGCGCCGGAGCGGAGTAGTCTATCAATAGAGCTACCCCATGGTTTTACCTGACAACTGCGGGACTGGTATCAGCCCGCAAGACCTTGAGGAAAGGAAGTGAATAGAAATAAAAAGGTCGGGCAGACAAAAGCGAAACGATGGCATGTGGTATATTTTTATGATCGGGATAGCTCTGACGGCCGGATTCGGTTTAATCGGACCGGCAGTGGCGATGTACAGCGATACGGTCTTAATTCAGGAACGGGTCGCTACCGGGGAATTAACCGGCAAGATCGTTTTCACCGAAGTTGATGAGTCAGGGGAAATCGGCGCTTATGACGGGACCGACGGACACCTGATAAGCTTCGGCATCGAAGGGAGCGGCGGGGCCTATGGGTTCACACTGGAGAACCGGGGAACCATACCGGTGCGATTATCTCCAACCATTACAGCCGCTGGGGTTCTTGAGGTGGACTGCGATTTGCCTTCGAGCCTGGACCCCGGTGAAACCGCCGCAGGCTGGATAGCCCTGGATGCCGCCGCGGAAGCGGGCGATTATTCCTTTCAAGTGGATATCGAGTGCATTCAGTGGAACGCTGATAGCAATGACCCTGACTGGTGGCGGGACGCCCTGCGCATCGACGGCCTGGTGACCCTGGCGGAACCAAGTCCGGACCGGGGAGTTCCGGAAGAATCGCCCCAGGCTTCGGGGCAGGAGCCGTCAGACCGGCTTGCCCTGGAGCAGCCCGAAAATATTGGGGGAGAAACTGTTCCCACTTCTGAGTGATTCAAGCAGTTACGTGAATAAAAACAAATAACAGAGGAGGAAAAAACATGAAAAAGATTAAAGTGCTGGCTTTGATCATGGTCTTTGCTTTCGCCGCACTGGGCGGCGCCTATGCCATGTGGTCCGACTCCCTGGTGATCGCCGAATCGGTTAAAACCGGGACTCTCAATGTACAGTTCCTCGATGATAATTCTTTCTTCAATCCCGACCCGGGACCGAATTATACCGGCTACGATGGCAATGTATATGGTGTAGATGGTAAGGAGGGACTGGACGAGCTGGATAACGGCAACCCCAACGCGAACAAAAACATAGCTTTTATGGAAGCGGTTATCAGTGACCAACAGGGCGATGGAGCCGCATATGACAACACTGACGATTTGTTGACAATCACCTTGGAAAACGGCTATCCTGGATACCAGGAACGCATCTTCACCACCATAGCCAACACCGGCAGCGTGCCCGCCAAATTTGACATTGCCACCAATAATGTTTATGGTGTCGCTGAAGACTTGCTGGTTGAGATTTGGTTCGACGCCGATCCCACCAAATCAAAAGATAATGGGGAAGATTATATGATCTGGAGCAACACGGGAGATCAGCCCGAGTTGGCCCTGCAAGGCTATCAGATCGATCCCGGGGAGGAAATCCCGGTGGCTATCTACACCCGGGTCCGGCAAGCGGCAGCCCAGGATGCAACCTACGAGTTTTCCATCACACTTACCGCGCAGCAGTGGAACGAATATGGATTTGAATTACCGGATGAAATTTCAACCTTGAATAGAGTTGACCGCATAATTGACGGCCTGACTAATCCTGAGGAGCCCAAGTTTGCCGACTAGGCCTCTGGCGAATAAGCGATAGAGCCTGCAAAACAGGGAAGAAAACCGACCTTTCTTCCCTGTTTTCGTCTTCTCGGGCAAAAGGCCGGCAGGATATTGGGAATTTATGCCTAATGTATGATAGAGAGGCGGTCCCGATTCTGGGGCGGCCTGTGGAGGTGAACGGCGATTACCGCTTCGGGGATAAAATACTTACAGGCCAGGAATACGGTTTGGCATCCGCTGATAGCGTGCAGCGCCCTGCTGGCGGCACTTTTCCTGGACAACCTGGTCCTGGGGCCGAAAATCGGCGGCATGGCCGGCAATTACTGGCTGCCGGCTTTGATGTGGTCGCTGCTGATCCTTATGTTCCTGGGCTTGCCCCGGGTAAAAAGCGGGGGCAGGCTGCGCCAAGGCCGCCTCTTGCGCTGGTCGGCCCTGATCGCGGTCTTTATTGCCTTGTTGGCCACTGTCCTGCAGGGACTCATCGGGGGCTTCGGGAAAAGCCCTTATGACCACAGCCTGCTGGGGATGGCCATCAATATTTTATCCCTGGGCGCCGCTGTGACTGCGGTGGAGATCGGCCGCGCCTGGCTGCTGAACCGTTTTTTCCGGCGCCATCCTTGGGGAGGAATAACCGGGATCGCCCTGCTTTTCACTTTATTCCTGCTGCCGCTGAACAGGTTTTTCAGCCTGCACAATGCCAGGGCCTGGACGGAGTTTGCCGGGGGCACTGTCGTTCCGGAACTGTCCCGGAATTTTCTGGCCACCTACCTGGCTTTTTTGGGCGGGCCGGTCCCGGCGGTGATTTACCGGGGCGGTATTCTGGCCTTGGAAAGGCTCTCTCCCTTGCTGCCCAGCGGTGAGAATTGGGTCATGGCCGCTCTCATCGGCACCCTGACGCCCCTGGTCACTTTGATTTTTATACGACAGGTTTATGAAGAAGAGGCCGGAGAGGTCAAACCATCCCGCCGGGAGGGGAACTACCTGTCCTGGCTGGGAGCCGGCCTGGCCTCGATATTGATCATTTGGTTCTGCCTGGGGGTGTTCAGCTACACTCCCCGGGTGATCTTGAGCGGCAGCATGGCGCCGGTTATGAATGTCGGCGATGTGGCGATCATACATAAAATACCCGGAACCGAGGCCGAAATCGGTGATATCGTCATGTTCCCCTTCGGCAATATGAAAGTGACCCACCGGGTTATCGCGGTGCAGGAAGAAGATGGGGGAAGATATTTCATCACCAAGGGGGATGCCAGCGGGGAGCCCGATAGCGACCTTTTGGCGGAAAAGAACGTTCATGGCAAAGTGGTCATGGTCGTACCCAAACTGGGATATTTTACCCTTTGGCTGCGGGGGGCTCTATAGACGGCCGGAGGTGGCCGGTAATCATTGATTAATTAAAGAAGGGGCAGGTTTATGAGCAACAAGATAAGCTTCCGACCGAATCTACGCAAGGGAATCATAGCGACTTTAGTTTTGCTGTTGCTGGCTTCAACCGGTATGGCAGTCCGCTGGTTCCTGCCGCCGGCTCAAAGCAACCAGGAGGTCCCGGTTTATGCCGCCCGGCAGGCGGCCGCCATCGACTACCGGGTTTATTATACCCCCAACAATTATTTTGCAGTTGAGAGCGCCGGACCGGGTTTGGCTTACATTACCCCCCTGACTGATTATATAAACAGCAGCTTCACTTATCAATTCGCCGGCGAAAGCCAGGCGGAGATAAGCGGGGAATATAAAGTGAAAGCGGTTCTGACCGGGTATCTGACCCGGGAGAAAACCGGCAGCGGCGGAGAGAAGAGAGAACTGGTCAAGCTTTATGAGAAGGAAGACATATTGATCCCCGCCACTCCCTTCCAGGCTGTCGACAGTAAACTGACCTTGAATAACCAGGCGGTGGTGAATATACGCAATTATGCGGATTTTATCAATGCTGTTTCCCAGGATTTACGAATATCGGCGGATGTGGTCCGGCTGGACATCGCCTTTCAGGTCAGCTCCCGGGTGTCCACTGCCCAGGGCGAAGTCATCCAAGAGTTGGCGCCGGTGATGAGCATTCCCATGGAAGGCCGCACCTTCACGGTGGAGGGGAAGCTAAAGGAGCAGACGGAGACTCCCATCACCATAATGCAGATGACAGCGGTTCCCGGGGTAAAAACCAAGCGGGCGGAGTATGCCGCTGCTTCCGTTATATTCCTGATCTTGCTGCTGGGAATGATGTTTAAGACCACCGCCGAGATAAAAGACCCGCTGGAACAGGAACTGAGCAGGATCATGAAAAAGTACGGCGATTGGATAGCCGCCGGGCAGGGGGCGATTCCGGCTGCCGTTGCGGAAAAAACCCTGGAGATGCAGTCCATTGCCGATCTGATCAAAGTGGCCGATGAGGTGGGGCAGCCGGTTCTTTATGAAAATACCGGAGAAGGAGCCCATAGCTTCTATGTCATAAGCGAAGGGCTGGTTTACAAGTATATCCTCCAGAACCCGGTTTAGAGGCGAGGCGGCGGTAAATCATAGTCTGCCCCATTCCCGCTGGTTGCGGACCGCTTGGTTTTGGCGTTGATAATAAAGGTTGCGATTATACTGGGTTCCAGGAGAGTTTTTCCTGGCAAAGCAGAAATTGCACCGCCCGCGTAAGGGATGTTGGCAGAGAAAATAGAGCATTACAAGATGTGAAGCCAGTCGCGTCTAGCGTAAAGTGTTCTTTCGACATAAACAATATTGGATTTATCATCTATCGAGAAAAAAACCATGTAATTTTTCACAAGCAGTTTGCGATAACCCATCGCCTTGAGCCGGTCATCAGATACAAAAGGATACTTGTTCGGCATGTCCGATAAATCAGCGATAGCTTCCTCAATGGTGTCCATCATTCTCAGCGCGGTCATCGGTGCCGATAACTGCGCCGAGATATATCGGACAATATCACGTAAGTCATTTTCGGCGGGTTCTGATACCGCAATCTTATATTTTGCCATCGGTAATCTCCTGCCGGATATCGTGCATTACATCCTCAAGCGGACGTTTTTTACCCGCCTTTATCGCTGCTCGGCCTTCATCAAGCAGGCGGTAGAGTTCGAGTTTGCCGTTGAGCATTTCGTAAGTCTCGATGCTCATGACCGCCAAGTCACCTCGGCCATTTTTGGTTATGAAGACGGGCTCCCTGCTTTCATGGCAGAACCTGGATATATCGTTGTAGTTGTTCCTTAAATCCGTACTGGATTTAATGTTTGGCATGAAATCACCCCCTTTATTCAATCTAAAGATATTATACACGAATTTCTTTAGAGCGGCAATTATGACAATAAGGCAGGCAGGATCAAGGCGGCGGGTGTTCCCGGAAGGCAGGGGCTTCGTCCTCCTGCCTGTAAATTTTTATATAATTTTTAAAAAGGCTTTATTCTCTGTTTAATTCTGTTCTATACAATGACCTTGAAGAAATTCAAAGGAGGTCGCTGGTATGAACAAGATTAAACTATTGTATGATGTAGCCAGAGTGATGCGGGAGAAGGAGGCCTGGAACGGCGCCATCAACATCAGCGGGATGAAGGGCGATGCGGAGTCTTTCCATTTTGACAATGAATTCAGCAGAGATCTGGTAAGCGGAACCAGCAAAGCCAGGATCAGCAGCGTGGTGGATCATGGCGGCAGACGGATCAAACATGAGAGCACTACGGAATTCGATATGCATCAGGATGATGGGCAAGGGCGGGCAGGCGGCAAAGCACACTGCTTCTTTCACCAGCATCATGGACATCATGGCTGCGGACATGGATTGGGATTGAAGGAGAAACTGGACGGACTGGTGGCGATGCTGGGCGCTCTCAATGATATGCAGGTGGTGGAGCAGGAAGACAAGTCTTTGCTGCTGTCCCTTGATCTGAAGAACATTCCCGAGGCGCTGCTGGTGCGTTTTCATGCCAAAATGCCCCACGAACACTTGGGCCATCGGGGTTTGCTGCAAAGCTCCCCTGCCATGGAAAGCGGAAGCCTTGAATGCCGCATCAACCCCAGATATGAAGTGGAGACCGTCAAGGTACACATTAAAGGAAAGCTGCAGGAAGAAAATGATCAAAGCCATGAATTTACTCTCAACGCGGGCATAAGCTTTACCTGGTAGGCCTTTGAACTGCCGGCGGTCGCGGGCCGTCAGCCCCGCGACCGGGCCGGGCCGTTAAGGAGATGATTTTATGGAGCGGATGATCGTGAGCCTGATCTTGTTTGCTGCGGTTCTCTATATGGTTTATAGAGGCTATCGTTTTTTATCAGGAAAGAAGTAAACAGCTGTTTATACGGGGAAGCTTATTTGTGGCGGGACAACAGTGGAACACCGCCAAAAGATAAATAGAAAAATCAAAGAAACAGCGGAGCGACAAGCCTGTGGTGGTATGATGACTACAGCGGGATATTGTTCCAGAATCGAAAAACAGCGGAGAAGAGATATGCTGGGCAGAAGAAAACATAGACAGCTGAGAACAGGATTCCACAAACACCATCACGAGTTTTATCGATATCATAAGATATTGAGAGTGTTCCATCCCATGGCCTTCCTATTCTCTCTCTTGGTGGTTTATCTGTTGTTTGCCTGGGTGGGGAACAAAACCATTGCTATCATTTTCGCTCTATTCATCAGCATTAAGGAACTCCTGCAGTTATATTTCCTATGGCGGTTGGAAAAAAGGGTGTTTCGCCCCATCGCCAGGCTCAACCTCGGTGTGCAGGAAATCGCTCGGGGAAATTACGCGGTCAGCATAGAGAGCGATGTTGAAAATGAGATCGGCCTGCTCATCGCTTCTTTCAACGCTATGGCCCAAAAGCTCCAGGCTGCTGAAACCTTGAAGCAGACTTATGAAGAAAACCGGAAAACTCTGATAGCCAACATATCCCATGATTTAAAAACGCCTATCGCCGCCATTCAAGGCTATATTGAAGCCATTCTGGACGGTGCCGCCGCCTCCCCGGAGAAGGTGGCAAAATACCTGGCAACCATCGACCGCAATATTGCTTACGTGAACAAGCTCATCGACGACTTGCTCCTGTTTTCGCAGTTGGATTTGAAAAAACTGGGCTTTCATTTCGAGGCAGTACCCATCCGGGCTTTTATGCGGGATCTAATGGAAGAATTTCAATTTGAACTGCAGGAAAGAAATGGGCAATTGCTTTATACCGATAAGCTGGAACAGGATTACACCGTGAGCATAGATAGCAGAAGATTTAACCAGGCCATCCGCAATGTGATCGGCAATGCTGTCAAATACGGACCGGAAAACGGCTTGGTGGTTCAAACGGAATTATACCGGCAGGGAAATTTTGTGAACTTGGCCATACAGGACAACGGACCCGGAATTCCCGCAGATAAGCTCCGGCACATCTTTGAGCGTTTTTATCGCATCGACAGCGAAAGAACCAAAGACTTGATGAGCACCGGACTGGGATTGGCGATAGCTCGGGAACTGCTGGAGGCCCATGGAGGAAAAATCGAAGCGGCCAGCACGGCAGGGAAAGGCTCCTGTTTTACCTTATCCCTTCCTATTCAGGATCAGCACATGGCAGCAGGGGTGTAAACGATGAAAAAAATCCTGGTGATAGAAGATGATGTGAATATTGCCGAACTGCAGCGGGATTATCTGCAGATGAGCGGCTATGGGGTGGAGCTGGTTCAGGATGGAAAACAGGGCTTGCAGAAAGCCCTGTCCGGCAGTTATGACCTGGTGATCGTCGATCTGATGCTCCCTGGAATAGACGGCTTTGCTATTATACAGGGCATACGAGCCAGGCAGGAAATACCGTTGATCATCGTATCGGCACGGAGTGAAGATATTGATAAAATCAGGGGGCTGGGCCTGGGCGCGGACGATTATCTGACCAAGCCCTTCAGTCTGGCCGAACTGGCTGCCCGGATCAAATCCCATATTGCCAGATATGAACGCCTGCGGGGCAAAAACACCAGCTTAGGCATCATCAGCCACGGGGGCCTGGAGATCAATACCGCATCCCAACAAGTTTTTATTAATGGCAAAGAAGTCAAACTGACCGCCCGGGAATATCAGCTCTTGCTGTTTCTGGCCTCTAATCCCAACATTGTTTTTAACAAAGAGCAGCTTTATGATGCCATATGGGGGGAAGAGCACTATGGGGAAACGGTTACGGTGGCGGTTCATATTCAGAAAATTCGCAAGAAGATTGAAAAAGATCCCGCCAATCCTGCCTATATAGAAACCTTATGGGGAAGCGGCTACCGGTTTAATGCTTAACGTTTTAGCCGGGCTTTGATCTTACCCGGGTGACCGGATTGAACATAACTGGCAACCTTACTTAAACACAAACCCGTGCTGGCATTTATTTATGGCAGCGTGCGGGATGTATCGGAAGTTGCAGCCTCAGAATCAGTGATATTTCCAGTAAAACATGCGGGTGCGGGCAGAGGACGCCAAGCAGGGCACTAACCGCTGCAATATCCTGTCTGAGACTGCACTACTGGTGCTGCAAGCATTAACCAGACCTGGCTCCCAACCATCCGCTGAGCAGCGGATAGACCTGCTTCTGTGCAACTTTGCCGAATACCAGGCCGCCATGGCCTATGTTAAACTCATGGTATTCATGGTCCGGGGAAGAAAACGCTTGCAGGGCGATTTTTACTTGATGCGGCAGTACGATATGATCCCTTGCCCCGGCCAGCACCAGCAAGGATGATTGGATACGGGCCAGATCCACCACTTTTCCACGCAATCTGAACTCATTATTGATGAGCTGATTATCCTGGTACAAGTCCTTTATCCATTGCCGGTAGGCGCCGCCAGGGAAGTTGACGTTGTCATCAACCCATTTGTTTAGCACTTTCCATGAATGAACCGGGACTTCTTCATCAATCATTTTCCACAAGCGGGTGTAGGTGCCGATAAAATTATTTACCGGATTCAGCATTTTAAGGCCAATGTCAACAAATTCTTTAGGCACCAGTTCAAAGGTGTCTACAATTTTATCCACATCATTTCCAAAGGCCGTATGAAGCCATTGCGTCACCAAACCCGCATTGCCGAAATCGATGGGTGAAGCCAGCAAAACCAGATTCCTGATAACCGGTTGGGGAAATAAAGACGCATACATGGCAGACATGGTGCCGCCCATGCAATACCCGATGATGCTTAATTCTTGGCTGCCTGAATACTGGCAAACCTTTTTAACCGCCCGGGCGATGTAATCATAAACCAGATCCGCCATAGTGAGGTTGCGGTCCTCCCACTCGAACTCTCCCCATTCCAATAGATAGACATCGAAGCCTTTCTTAACCAGGCTCTCCACCACGCTCATGCCCGGGGTAAGATCCAGCACATAGGCTTTGTTGATCAGCGCATAAAGGAAAAGAACCGGTATACGGTGAGTTGGCTCCTGGTCCGAATAATAGCGGTATAATTTGGCCTTGTTCTTACGCCAGACAATCTCCTTGGGGGTCATGCCGGTCTGTGGATAGGGATCAAATGAGAGTATTTCCGACCATTTTTTGGTGTTCTCTAAAAGGCGGTCATAGCTTTCTTGCAGTTTTGCACCAACCTGTCCTGCAGAGCCGGTAAAGAACATGTTCTTTGACATCCCATGCCATCCTTTCTTGCTTAGTGCTATTCCACCTGAATCACATGCCGTCGAGGCGGAATGGCAACGGCTTCTCCTTCAATAATCATGTCGCCGTGCTGATTGTAGCAGCAGGTGCGAAGTTTGACTCTTCCCCGGGGCAGCAGTTCTACGACTTCCACCTCCGCTCTGATGGTGTCGTTGAAAAAGCAGGGCCTTAAAAACCGGGCTTGCTGGCTTTCATAAACAGTTCCGGCACCTGGTAAATGATTGCCGACAATATTCGAAATCAATCCGAGCAACAGTATCCCATGAACGATTCTGGCTTTAAAATGACCGCTCCCGGCCCTCATTTCATTGACATGAAGCCAGCTGAAATCCCCGCATATTCCTGCATATAAATAGACGTCGGTCTCGGTAATCGTTTTTTCAACAAAGGCTTTCTCTCCTACGATAAGCTCTTCATAGGTTTTTTCTATCATAATTGCCCTCCCTTCTCAGCCCGGATACTAACTCGTCCTTTTCCCGCTCTTAAGATTAGCGGCTAAAAAAGTTTTACCAGGTGTTTTTGTCTATTGCGATAAGGATGAGCAATAAGGGTGAGGTTGGTTTACGCCTGAAAAACACCTTTTTGTTAAGATTTAGGTGATAAAGCAGGCGTTCCGGCAGTTTAAGGCTGTTTAGGCTCACCCGGCTTATCTTTATCGGCCTTTTTCCTATTGCGGTTTGGTTTGGGGGCTGTGATTTCATCCTGTGGATTTTTGCCGGCCTCAGGAGAAATGGCATTGCGCTGGCTTTCGTAAAGGCTGAGCCTGTTTTGTATGGACTGAAGGTTTTCTTTGATAGAGGCCATTTCATTCTGGAAGGCCAACTGGGATTCTACCAATTTAATCAGATTATTGGTCAGTACCGCCATACCGGAGGAGAGATCGCTGTCAAAACGGTCCAGCTTTTCTTCCACTGACACCACCAGTGCCGCTATGCGCGCAATATCCTTTTTTGTCGGCAGAGGATGGTTGGCAAAGAATCTGTCCAGATTCTGGCTGGTTGCTTTGTAGGCAGACAGGTAACAGCCGCCCATTTGCTCAAGCAAGGAGACAAAGCTTTGGCTGGCGATAAACTCTTTGACCGAGCGTGCCAGAGCCTCCTCGCTTTCAAAATACAGGCGTTTCCATGCTTCAGTGAAATCCGGTATTGTTTGGCATCTATCCTGGTTTAACTGATCATGTTCCTGGGTTTCATCAACAGGCACAATTTACACCTCGCTTTAGTGCAGACTATAAATAATCTAGGCATTCTCCACCTTTTTCGCCAGTTCGTCGACTTTTTTAGAAAGATCCTGAATCAGAGTATTGTTGGCCAGATTAATATGTTGGTAGGTATTCATCACGGTTTCTTCCACGATTTTTTGAAACTGTTCTTGGTTGATGCGCGCCTGTTTGCTGAGATCTTCCACTAACCTCATCATTTCTTCCCGCGCGGTTTTATTTTGATCCAGCTGTTTGCGCGTTATATTCTCTATTTGTTCCTGAGTCCAAGTTAGGCTGCCTATGCTCATCAGCCACATATCCCACATTTTTCCCACGGAATTTTCCATCATATTAAAGCTTCTGTTCAGGTTTTCCTTGGCATTGTCCATTTTTAATACCCTCCTTAAAATAACGAAAATTAAAATGTGCTTGACGTCTTTAAACCAACCCGCTGCATACGTAAGACAAATATCCTTTTTGGCCTCTTGCATCACCTCCCATGGAAATCCGGTACATTTGGAAAAGAAATACCAGTGGCAGTCTCTTACTGCTTAGAATTATAGGAAGGATTGCTTTGCGCGGGTGAAAACAATCCCTCCATTTGTGGGAAATTTTTTCCCACAAATGGAGGGTATTTACGTCAAGTATTTTATGTAATGCGGGATGCGGTACGTTACTCGAAGGCAGGCGGTGAACGAGGCAAGGCTTCTTTGAAATATATTTGAATTATATAATTAAAGAAAAGGGACTATAGATAGCGCCAAGGATTTAAGGTGCTTTCTGAAGGGAGGGATTGAGAAGTTTCTCATAAGCTATTGAAATCATGTTTTATTTGTTTTCAATATCCTATGTGAAAGGCGGTAGATCAAAATGAAACGAAATGAAGAAAAAATTTATTTTATGAATAAAAAACAATTATTGGCGATATTTCATTATAACATTCAACTGATCTATAAAACCTATACCAATTTGAGCCTGACAAAACTGGCCAATAAATTAAACATTCCTTCATCAACTCTTTCCAGATTTATTGATGAAAAAAACGACATTCTTCCCCAAACTCAAACCCTGTATCGTATTTCCAAAAGCCTAGGCATCAGCATGGATATGCTTTTAACTGAAAAGCTGAATAAGAAGCAGTTGCCCCAAATTTTTCCCTTTAAAGTGCATAGAGAAGAAGAAAAAAGAATAAAAAGGTATCTTTGTGGAAAAGTCAGCGAAGGCTGCCAAGAATCGTTCAAATTGTATTATCTTAATACGGATCTCTCCGGCAACCGGGAATTGATTCATGAAGGCGAATTACAAGTTCTGGCCAAAAGTGAAAATGAGGAAAGCGAGTACTTTGTCATCGCGGATTTTGGCCTTAATATAGAACATAAAAAAAAGAAACATTATGAAGGAGATATCAGCATATCGGCATATCATGTATATATGAATCTTAAAGCCACCGGGATTACAAAGGAGCGCCTTCTGATCGTTTTATACGACCAGATATCAGATAGCAGTTACAAAGGGGGCTTAGGTCTACTCATCTCCATATCACGGGGCCTGAAAAGAGCCCCTTGTGCGCAAAAGATTATCTTATCCAAAAATCCCTTCGGGCAAAACGAAAAAGAGGAGATCCTGCCCCAACTTTTAAAATGCAACGGCCAAATTTCGTTATTACAAATCACCGAAGAACAAGATCAAGAAGTCTATAAAATGCTTCCGGTGTTATAAAACAATATAATCCCTCTTCGCGCCAAAGCCACCGCCGCACCGAAAGCAAGGTCTGCTTTACATTTGCAGTACAATGCATGCACCTCTATTTCCAAAGGGGAAGTTGTGATTTCATAAAGCCAACATCAGCTGGAGCTTGTGCCTTCTATTATTAAACAGCCTTGCAGGGCGTTTTTCTTCGGCAGTTGTAGTCCATTCTGCCGGGATTTCATCAATGATGGCGTGCAGTTGACCCTCTCCGATGCATTCCACCTTATCCAGCCATAAATCAAAAGGGGCTTCACCCGCTGCCAGTTGGGTAATGCCTGATGAACCATGGCAACCACTGTATCCGCCAGCATGTGGAGATCTGCCAGCGATTGGCAATCTGCACATGACTAATTTTGTTGAGTCAGTCTGACTTCCACCCAGTCTCTGGCAGCTATGGAATCAGGTTTAACTTCACAATCAATGGCCATAATTTTGACCCCCTGTTGGTGGGCATCGATCAGGGCCCGGGCAAAGGCAGGATGGGTTTGCAGATTGGGTGAAAAATACCTCACATCTTTCATTTGGATGATAAAAAACAGGTAAGCCTGATAGCCGTCATTTACGGCCTGGCAAAGTTCGGTGACATGCTTGATTCCCCGTTCCGTCGGTGCGTCGGGGAATAGCGCCACCCCGTTCTGTTCTAAAGTAACCCCCTTGACTTCCACCAATATTTGTCTGCTCCCGGTTTCAATATAAAAATCGAAGCGGGAGTTCCGGTATCTGTGTTCCGGTTTTATCAGAGCAATATTATCGAAAAAATCACCGCTTATGGCCCATTCATAAAACACTTTATTGGGTACCTGACTGTCCATATTGACCAACCGGCTGCCTTTGTAAACCCCAATTAAATCATATTTGGTTTTGCGCTTAAGGCCTGAGGCCCGTTGAACCAGAACTGACGCGCCCGGAAGCAGGAGCTCTTTGCACCGGCCGGTATTTTTTACATGGCAGATTTCCTTCCGCCCCGCTATTTTTATATGAGCAATGAATCTATTGGGCCGTGAGAGAAAGACCGCTTTTTCAATGTTTTCATACTGCATCTGTTTCTATTACCCGTTTCCCAATAAGAATAAATATAAACGTTACAGACCAGGATTCTATGGGAGGCCGCTTCCAGGCGGCCATGGGGACTGCCTCAGGATATAAAATGAAAAGACCTTGCTTGAAGGGGGGCGGGTTTCGAATTTAAAACTCAACCTCCAGGCCGATGTTCAATTGCTTTGCTTTCTCAAGTAATTTGGCTGAAACAATCAAGTCCTGTATAGCCATCCCTGTGGCATCAAAAAGTGTAATGTCATCTTCCGACCTTCTGCCTGGTTTCATGCCTTCAAGGACCTCTCCAATTTCAGTAATATCATCTGCTGAAATCCTCCCGGATTTTGCAGCATGTTGACACTCACCCTTTTGTATTACTTGGGCACGCGAATCCCCGAATAATCTTACATTTGCCATTAATTCCGGTTCGATTTCCTGTTTGCCCGGCATATCAGCCCCAATGGCATTAATATGTGTACCTGCTTTAATCCATTCTTTACTAATAAAAAACTCTCGAGACCGTGTACAGGTAACAATGATATCTACTTGACCGGCTATTTCCGCAAGCTCAGCATAAGGCACTGCTTTTAGCTGTAAATTTGGAAACTTGCCATTTTGTTCGTTGACAAACCGGCAGCTGTTTTCATCGATAATGTCGCAAATATAAATTTCTTCCAAGGCCGGCATTGCGGTTGCAAGCCCCAGTAACTGGGCTCTTCCCTGATTACCGGCGCCAGCGATCAATACCCTTTTAGAATCTTTTCTTGCCAATGCTCTTGCTGCTACAGCGCCCGCGGCACCTGTTCTCATAAAAGTTATCGGTGTTCCGTCAAGAATTCCTATGGGCTGCTGTTTATCCACATCCATCACAACGATTAATCCTGCCAGGGGAGCAAGCCCCCGCTGGGGATTTTCAGAGCAAAAACCCAGCATTTTCATACCGAATACACCTGCGCCGGCAAGATGACCTGATTTTAAATCCATTTCCCGCTTTCCGCTTTCAAAGTGATGTACGATTACGGGAAATACCCCGGCCTCTTCTCTGGCATAAAGTTTGTACGCCAATTCCACATCGGAAATCGCATCGCCCATGTTGAGCAAATCATTCGTTTGCGCACTGCTTAAAATACGAAGTGAATACAGATGTATTGCTCTCCTTATCAGTCAGTCTTTCAATTTCGTCCCTATATTTACCCATCAGCCATCGAGCCCGGCAGTCATTTCCCGCAAAAGGTAATAAAGCTCATTCTATTTTTCCATCTTTGTAAAATAATCTCCCAGCAGTCTAAGTCCTTCTTTAAGCATTTCCGGCTTGCCAAATCCATAGCCCAACCTGAACGTATACGGAATTTCGAAACAATCACCATGGCAAAGCAATACGCCGGTTTTTTCATATATGTCCAAACATAATTCATCACTTGGAATATCAAAATCATATTTTATGAATACTGTGGAACTCAAGCTTTTGTATTGGCATGATAAGTGCGGTTGCGTTTCCAGCCATTTATCAAGGATTTCTTTATTTTCTCCGACGATTTCCCTGGATCTGCTCAGAATCTTTTCGTAATTTTCAAAAGCGATGGCTGTGATCCATTCATCAAATACGCCGCCGCAAATGGTGTCATAGGAACGTCTGTTTTGAAGTCTTTCATAAGTGTTTCTATCCCGGGTAACAACCCAGCCGACTCTGGTTCCCGCCATTGAAAATACCTTTGATGTGCTGCTGGTTGCAATGCCTTTTTCGTATACATCTACGATGGATGCCATGTAATCATCGCCTAAACCTCTATAGATTTCATCACATAATATATAGGCATTCACTTTTTCAGCGATTTTCCCAATCTCTCTCAACATGTCCTCTTCGATATAAGATCCGGTCGGATTGTTGGGATTGGTGAGTAGGATCATCTTGGTATTGCTATCAACCAATCCGCGTAATTCATCCAGGTCCGGCAAATAACCGTTTTCTTCCTTTAATTCAATATATCTGATCTCCACTTGCATCGATTCCGGAATTGAATAATGCTGTTGGTAATTGGGCATAAAGATAACCACATTGTCTGTGGGTTCCAACAGCTCAGTAATTACCATGTTATTGGCGCCAGTGCCTCCATGAACCGTCAAAATCATATCCGAGGTTACTTCCCGGTACATTTTGCTTATCGCTTCTAAAAGCCTTCTAAAGCCAAAAAAGTGTCCATAATGAAGGCTCATTTTTTCTACTTCTTTTAAAAATTTGCCGCAATCCTCGCCGATAAAGTCAAATAATTCTTCAACCGTAAATGCCTTCACACAGCTTGCACCCAAGTTGTACTTGCATCCTTCATCCCTCGGATTCAGCCATTTTTCAAGTTTGAATTCATTAATACGCATGTTGTTATCTCCTATATTGCAATTTTTATCCCCAAACCATACTTTACATAGACTGCCGCCGCCGCACCCAGGCCTATTTTCCATCACGTTTTCTTAAGGCTATTCCTCCCAGAAACTCAGCCGCGACACGAGCACAGAATTGTGCGCCCATGCCATTCAAATCATAATCAGGGGTATACTCATTGATGTCACAGCCAATAATCTTCTCTCTTGTGATACGGCGCAGAGCATGGAACATTTCATCCATGGTCAGCCCCCAGAATTCCGGAGCTTTCTGCGACATCACCTGACTTGGATCCATAACGTCAATATCCAGAGAGAAATAAATTCCATCCGTACCATTGGTGGCTAATTTTATAGCTTCATTCATCACATCTTTGATACCGCATTCTTTTACTTCATCAATCGTAATGACACGATGTCCCAATTCACGGGCCACATTTCTTTCGAATATAGAATTGCGTACCCCCCTGATTCCAACGCAAACAAAGTTTTCAGGACTTATTTTGCCAAGTTCAAGAACCTGGCTCCATTCTGTTGAAGCCCAGTTTTTTGGCTCATGTGAAAGATCCATATGGGAGTCAAACACGATGAGTCCTATTTTCTTAGTTCTTGGTTTAAGTATGGCTCGTAGTGTCGGTGTAGGCACAGTATGATCACCGCCTAAAATGATAGGCACCGCTCCTGCCGCTACAATATCCGCTACTTTTTCTTCCGCCCGTTCAAGATTACCCTCGATATCATCCGGTGTGTATGGCACATCACCATAATCCACCACCCTGATATGATCCTCAAAAACCAGATCTTTATCGATTTCAGGGAAATAACCGCGGTTATGATTGATGGAGTAATAAATGGAATACTTGCGTATCATATCCGTACCTTGATCAGCCCCCATGCGCCAGTACACAGACCCCTGAGGCGGTCTGCCGCAAGTAGGCGGAGCCATTATCATAGGAGTTTGAATGGTCAGGCCTTCAAAAGGGATGCCCAGAATGGCTGCATCAGCACCTTGCAAGTCCTGCGGTTTTTTTGCCAGTGGATACTCCATAAAAGTCGGGGTATCGCCTTTCAAGATAGAAAGTTCGATCCTCTCCCCGCGAGCCTTCTGCGTTTTTAGCAAATCCATGGCATTTTCAAAAGCAAACTTGATCTGTTCCTTTTCCTTTGCGCTAATAATTTCATTATCTGACATTCTTTTACCTCACTTTCAGTACGGTTATTTCAGGGCATGTCCCGATTCTTATGCCGCCTTTGTATGCAGCAATCCCCGCCGCCATATTTCTTAATCAAGCCCATAAAAAACAAGCCGCTTCACGGTCTGCAACACAGTTAATGGTACAAAGGGTTGGCCTCTTTTAAGGCCCTGGTCATAAATGCTTGGTACGAACATCTCTTTCCCTGTACTCGTTGTCAGTGCTGTAGAATTAGTAAATGCAGCTTTTCTGCATAGTTTAGACTTTATTCTTGATTATTTTCTCCAATTATATCATTAAAACCATAATGGCGGCCCATTTGCTTTACTGCTGGCCTGTCTGGGCTTGGCTGACGGACATTTACATATACCCCAGAGGGTAGGGGAATCTGACTTTATGCGCTATTCCGGCTCTCCAAAAGGAATTGGAAAAGAGCGGATGGAGGATTCAGAGTGAGGGGACCGGGCCATATCGATATTTGAAAATCAGCGGAACGAAGAGAAAAGCAGCATATATGAGTAAAGATAGGGCGGGGGAAGCTCGCAATATATTAGCTAAATATACACATAATAAACATATGTATAGCTAATATGGAGGGGATATGATGAGGGTTCCATCGACAGAGGTTCAGAATAACTTTGGCAAATACTTAAAATATGTGGAGGTCAACGAAGAAATCATCGTAACTAAAAATGGAAGGGATGTTGCCAGGATATTACCGTGCGATGATCAGAATAGCAGCCTGGTGGCGGAAGACGCCGCAGAATATCAAACCCGGGAGGGCCGGGTGACCTATGAAGAATTTCTGGAACTTGTGGAAGCTTCCGAGCAGCGTTTTGAGATGATTGACGGAGTCATATACAATCTCGCCTCGCCCTCTTACGAGCATCAATATGCTCTTAACGAAATTCATGGCACATTTTACAACTGGTTTAAAAATAAAAATTGTATTCCCCTTACTTCTCCCTTTGATATTACTCTTTTTAAGGCAGAGGACAATATTTGTGTTGTTCAGCCGGATATAATCGTAATCTGCGACAGGGATAACATGGACAAAAAAGGCCAGTACAAAGGAGTCCCCACCCTTTTGGTGGAAGTCCTTTCGCCTTCCACCAGAAGCAAGGATATGCTTAAGAAGCTGGAGCTTTACAAGCAATGCGGCGTTAAGGAATACTGGATGGTTGATCCCAAAAATAATCTGATATATGTTTATATTCTTGATAAAAATGAAATAGCCGATAGCATAGCTTTTCAGAAAGGCGCTCATGAATATGCGGAGTCAGTATATTTCAGTGGCTTGAAGGTAGCCTTGACGGATGTATTTTTGTAGAGCATGAATGTAATCAAATCCGGGTTAAGCTGGTTGAAAATTATTCATACATCCGACTGGCGGCAGAACGATCTCATTTGTACCTACAGTGAAGCGGTAGCTATGGTTCAAGAAGAGGGCGCCGGTTTGGAAACGGGGGCTTAAGATGAAGATATTAAGTGGGTAAACTATAGTCTGCCCCATTCCCGATGCTGATTGCGGACCACTTGGTTTTGGCGTTGATAATAAAGGTTACGATTATACTGAGTTTCAGGAGAGTTTTCCATGGCAAACCAGATTCTCTCGTGGTACAAATGGATAGCGGCCGCAGCGGTTTGATAATAACTGCAGCCGTTCTTAACCAGTCTGATCATTAAGTCATTATCGTCATAGCCTATGCCGGTAAAATCCTCATCATAGCCGCCGATAGCAAAGAACTCCTCTCTTCTGATCGATGTTAAGAATGGCAGTTTAGTATTCAAGCCAGGGTAATTGTGATAAAAAGCGTTAAGATCAAATTTGCCCCCGGTTGCATTGAGTTGACCTAGGAAAGAGCCGCCCTGGTCATCTCTAGCGATGGGGATGCCCATATACTTGGAGTTTGATAATAATGGCAAGCTTAACTGGGCTATACAATCATTAAGATGAAACATTTCCGCACAGGATAAGATCAGGACCTTACCGCGTGACATTTTGGCCCCTATGTTGATCGCAAACCCCGGCACCCGCCACTTTATGGCTCCGTCCAGGTTTCGCTGGCCGGTAAAAACGTATTTTAGATTCAGTATGTGCTCGTATTGCTTGCAGATGGCTTCACTTTCATCCTCAACCCCATCATTTAATACAATGGTTTCAAAATCTGCCGGCATTGCCTGCTGGGCAAGAGAAAACAGCCCCCATTTAAGAAGGTGAGGCCGCTGGAAGGTAGTGATAATAATTGAGGCGGTGCATTCCATCTATATTGTCTCTCCTTAAATTAAGTGCCGATTACCGATTAATTCTGTGGGCCTTTGCCGCGTTTCTTCGAACACCTGGAATGGAGCAGATGGGGTTTTGGAGCTGAAAAGCTGCTGGACCTGGAAGATTTCTCCGGGAATCAATGCAGCGTCTGCGCCCTCAGGGTTTACCTAATTAAACCTTGCTTAGTCGTCTTTTTCCCCCCATTGAAAGTGATACACTACACTGTCAAAGACGGTTTGATGTATGATCCCATGAGCATGTAATTTTTGCATTAACACTGTGTCTCCCGATATACAAGCCTCTCCCCATTTAGCTATTATCGGATCGTATATATTGCTGCCGACCACGACTTGCCCTTCGGGATATCCGCCCGCCATTTCAAAATGCTTTTTGCGTATCAGCAATGGCATGAATAAACCGCCGTTCTCCACCTTTGACTGAGCAATGGCAGCTGCATATTGCTGGAATTCATTTTCCCGGTAAGAACTATAGTTGCGCCCCAGGTCCTTTTCAATACCATACTGCCCGCTGGGCAGCTTCCCAGACTCAACCAGGCGGGAGCAAACGCAATTGCTGCCGTTATATGCCCGCCACAGGTTATCAAACCAACCAGGGCTAAATGCCATATCCGAATTAATAAAAATCAAAAAATCCCCTTTGGCCTTGGCGGCTGCATAGTTATAGGCGCGATAGACGTTATTTACATACCATTCGGCACGCTGTTCAGCGCTGTTGTTAAATTCATAATGGGGAATATCATGTTCCCGGAGGTATTCTATTACCTCATCAGTGGCATCATTAGCCACGAAGAAAAATTCCTTTCGCGTCATTTCTGTATATTTGAGCACCTGTTCATATACAAATTTAAGCCAGGCCACACTTTTATAGATCAAACATATTATTGAAAAATGCGGTCTGAATACTTCTTCCCGGAATTCCTCCACATAAGCCAGGGATTGTGACCAGTTTAGCGGTTCCGGCTTTTCGTCATCTTCCCATAAACCTTCGGGGAAGTATTCCTGCGGAACCTTTTCCAGGACCAACTGTTCTTCGCTTATTAAGCGATCCAACATATCATAGCCACGTTGCCCATGAGATTCATATACCAGGTATTTATGGGCCAGGCGCTGTTTGGAAGAAAATCCGTAATGCAAGACTTTGATGGTATCTACCCAATGCAAGCGCTTAATGCTGGGGGGGTAAGGCCTTTGATGGAGGCCGGGTTGGGGTTTGTTATAGCTCATGCCCGGTGTGACCCGCCATAAGCGCACAAACCAGCCAACATCATACAGGCTGTCTAATCTTCTCCAACTATGACTGCGCCACAGATTCACCTCATGAAAAACCACCCCGTCGATTTGTCGATCAATACACAGCGCACAAATCCCCTGCAAATGATCGACTGCGCTGGCGGTCAATACTTCATCGGCATCCAACCATAATATGAAGTCGGGTTCAAGCTTTAATGCCTCCTGCAGCAAAACCTGTTTATGACTGATCTCATTGGCAAAATCATTTTGAATTCCTCGAATAACGTAGGGGGTTTGGCTGAGCATGAACTCGTAGCTGCCATCAGTGCTGCCGTCGTCGTAAACTACAATAGCATCAACCAACGGTTTCGTGTATCTAAAAAACCTTTCCAAATTGGCCTTAATCATTTCGTTATATACCTGGCAGATACAGACGATTTTGTATTTCCGATCCGGCTGCCTGGGTTCTTGCCAGGATAGTTGCAACTGGCGTTTTCTACAGATCGCGAGGCCAGGGGATGCTGGTATGGTCATTATTTCAAATTCATCGCGGTATCGTGACAATTCTTCTGCCGCCAGGTATGCGGTGCCGCACCAGGCGGGGTTAAGCAGTTCCTCGCTGCCGGGATGCACATCATGCAGCAGTATCAGTCCGTGGGGAGCAACATAGGGAAGATATGCGTAAAAGTCCTGCAATACTGCCCCTTTGGAGTGATCAGCATCGATAAACAGCATGTCAATCCATAAGGAACCTGCTTTTATTTGCTGGGCAAACTCCAGGGTGGTGCTGTTAATAAATTGAGTTTTAGATGATTTCGCCATAAATTGCCCGGCTTCGGGATTTAAATCCACTCCAATTAAATGATCCGCAAAAGGAATCACTCTATTAAAAAGAGCACAGCGGTATATGCCCAGTTCGACATATACTCGGGGTCTTAAAATGCTGGCCAGGTGAACGATAAAGTCTTCGTGCCAGATCAATCCTTTATGGGACGATAAATCAATGGTACTCATCGCAGCAATTCTCCATCATAATTCAATTCTTCATTTATATTGAGGTGATGCTGATACAAGAGTTGTTTAGTCTCCGGTGCACTAAGCACGTTGTCTCCCGAACTATATTCCTGGTCAAGCATGTTAATCCCGTATTCCTCCTGATAAAGCTCGGGAAGCATGGGTTTTATGGCGTAGTACTGACCGCGCTCATAGGTGTGCCAGGCTTCTTCATTGGAAACCAAAATCTCATGTACCTTCTCCCCAGGCCTGATGCCAGTAATAATTACGTTAATGGGACGGTCTTCTATAAGCGCTTGGGCTATGTCGATAATTCGCGCCGAAGGCACCCGAGGAACATATATTTCTCCAGGCAGGGCCTGTTCTATAGCAGTAAAAATGGTATCCACCGCCCGATCCAATGACAAGAGAAAGCGAGTCATGTCTAAAGTCGTGATGGTAACCGGCCCTCCGCTTTTTATCTGGTCGTGAAAAAGGGGAATTACCGAGCCTCGCGAAGCCAGGACATTGCCGTAGCGCACACCAATAAACCGAGTATGGGTACTGCCGATATTGGCATTAATAAAAACCCGTTCCTGAATTGCTTTGGTCATCCCCATAACATTAATGGGTTTGCAGGCCTTATCTGTAGAAACCCCCACAACGGTTTCAACAGGAAAATGGAATTGTTTAATAGCCCGAACAATGTTTTCGGCTCCACCAATATTGGTTTGAACCGCTTCACTGGGAAAATACTCGCATGAAGGAACTTGTTTCAATGCGGCCGCATTAATGACAATATCAACCCCGTCTAGGGCTTGACATACTGAGAGGTAGTTGCGTACGTCGCCAATACGGAATTCAACCAATCGCTCAAAATCGCGGTAAATAATTTCGTCTGTGGCCATTTTATTTTGCTGGTAAGCCATTCTCATAAAGTGTTGTTTAGCCTCATCGCGTGAAAAAATAATAATCTTTTTTGGGCCATAGGGATGCATAGCCAATAAGCGTCGGGTTAACACCTTCCCAAGTGATCCGGTTCCACCGCTGATCAAAACCACCTTATCCCTAAACAATGACATTGTCATGCCTCCTATCTGATGCCGTACGGGCCAGTCAAATAATCTTGATACATTTGTTCAATCATTTCCGGCCAGGAAGGAAGGGAATAAGATAATAAACTGCGCAACCGCGTGGAATCTAAAGAACGATCGCAGATGGTGTCAGCATAGGGAATGATGTCTATGTCTTTGCCGTATTGTTGTGCCACCAATTTTAATAAGTCATATTTTGAAATCGGTTGTGATGACAAATTGTATATACCGCTTAAATTCGACTGCGGAAGAATGAAAACATCGATCACCTGAGCAAGCACAATGGTAGGCAAACCTGAAAAAATATGCCGCGTATACCCGTATATCGCATCATGCTGCGCCAGAAACCACTCTATCAAGCCAAGCCGGGAACAGAGTTCGTGCCCTATTATTGAAGTTCTAAGTGTCAGGCAGTGGGGATAGCTTACTTCTCCCAGAGACTTACACCTGCCATAAAGGTCAACCGCATCTGAAATATCGTTTTCAGTATAACTACCGACCTTTCCGCTAAAGACGCAGTCGGTGCTGATGTGCAGCAGACGAATCCTGTTGTCTTCACAGATTTGGGCTAATTTGTGAGGAAACAAGGCATTGATATAGATATTTTCAACGTGGTTATTTCCCAGACTACTCTGCTTGATTATACCGATGCAGTTTATTACCCAATCCGGCTTAATCGAAGCTATAAGCGAAGATATACTATCACTGCAGTGAGCGTCTATGCCGAAAAAAACATTTTGGTCAGGGTAAGATGAAAGCATTTTGGTGCACCCTTCCCGGCTGCGGGCTGTACCGTACACCCGTAATCCTTCACATTTGGTAAGGTGCATGAACAATTTGTGACCTAACATGCCATTTATTCCAAGGATTAAAACTTCAGAGTCTTCCAATCGCACTCATTCTTTCTTGACCGGTCTCTGCCCGGGATTTAGTGTTACGATATGCCATTAGTGGTAAATAAGTGCCATTCTTCATAAAGGCAAAATATTTACCATTAATATCCATATCTTCACACCTTCGCGCTTTCCTTCATATAGTGTGGTTGTAACCTTCCATGTTATGGGAAAGGAGGTATGTAGATGGGAAGAAATCATAGAATAGGATGGCCATCAACATCATGTTGTTGTCGTTGCGAATGTGACGACCTCATCGGAGCAACTGGCTGTACTGGATCTACTGGTGTTGGTGGAGCTATTGGAGCAACCGGGGATACCGGAACTACTGGAGCCACCGGGTGGACTGGAGCCACCGGGTGGACTGGATCTACCGGGTGGACTGGATCTACAGGGTGGACCGGATCTACCGGGTCGACTGGCGATACCGGATCTACCGGATCTACTGGAGATACTGGAGC
>ENA-UOOM01000449-UOOM01000449.1-fermentation-metagenome-genome-assembly--contig:-NODE-449-length-48155-cov-21.494532_pt1 | contig 48155 bp, 36 predicted proteins | sample MGYA00245781_ERZ724031 | MGnify/ENA primary metagenome ERZ724031 (study PRJEB28704, sample SAMN03018317) | fermentation metagenome | biome: anthropogenic terrestrial biome; feature: soil; material...
ATTTATTACAAATGTCTTTCCCATATATCGGAATGAATGGTTCAATCGATTCTTTAAATTCGATTTCTTTTTTATTTATTTTTTCTTTGATATCATTTACACTTACATTTACATTTACATTTACAGCTTCGTTTGCTTCGTTTTGCTTCGTTTTGCTTAGCAAATTAAGCACTTGCTTCGTTTGCTTAGTTTTACTTCTTGTCTTGCCAGACCTTATCCCGCCTATTTTTCCAGCCTCAACCCTTTTAGCTCTTATGTCTTCCCACTTTTCAAAGTCTCTTTTTAGCTGTAGTTTTATAGGCTCAAAAGCCATTTCTATTATAAAATTTGAAGGTTTCGGATCCTCATCATTTACATATTCGAGTATATGATAGAATAGTTCACCTGAATTATTTGTACCATCTTCTCTATCCTTAGTTATCAGTTTTTCAACTACTGACTTTAAATCTGTATAGAGTATGAATGATTTTTTATTGTCTGCCATGTCATTTGTTATGTACAATCAGTGAAATTCATCGTAAAACTGCCAAACTTATCACGCCGGAAATTCAACCCATCGATATTTGCGTTGTCCTCATCAATGATTGCCTGGACTAAATTCGCCCTAACTCCATCGATCATCGCCTCACCTCCTCAACATACTGATTTATGTTTTTTGGTTTGCGATCAGGAAATAAATAAACAGTGATTGTATGCGTGATTGGATCGGATTTAAAGAGCAACAAACTCAGTTTCCCATTAACAGGGTTGTAAAGATTCCCCGCAGAGATCATATCGTCTGAGGTTCTCCGCAAACCGGTGTGCAATACCTTAACTCCATTTTTGTGGCTCTCGACAACTTTAACCGCGCCCTGACCAATTAAATATCGTTCGCGGGGTTGTGCTATACGGAAATAACTAAACGGCATCTTATCGCCTGAAATGGTCTGCAAATCGTAGACCTCCGGGTGTGTGGTGTTGCGGAGGAAAGTTCCAATTATCGCCTGATTAATTAAACACTTCTTTGCCATCGTTACGCCCTCCGATACTTTAATGGTTCGACACTTTTCAGAGCATCGTAAACGGCGGTTCTTTCGTATCTGATACGCGATCCGATACGTTTGGCGGGTAATACTCCCTTTTTAGTCCATTCGTGCAATGTAGGCAATGAAACGCCCAAAATCTCGGCGGTTTCCTTTCGGGTGATCAACTCCGGTTCGAGCTCCCTTTTTGTGGACAGTTCACTAACGGCGTTCTTTAATTCCGCCGATACGATTGTTTTGATCGACTCTTGTAGCTGATCTAAACTAATTCCGTTTAATAAAATCTCATTCATTCTGTTGTGATGTTTATAAATTTACATCGCAAACTTAATGAACAATTATCTTATTAAACTGATATTAAGATACTTGTAGTATATAATGTAGTAACTACAATATATTTTATAATCCGATTTGAGCAAACATTTTTTTTATAAAATTCTTGTTTTTCACATCATTAGACACTTGGTCCTTTGTGCCGGTAAATGACAACTTAACGCGTGTATTTTGTGGATCTCTATTGAGAATATTGGCAATCAACTTCGCGAGTGCCACATCTGTGATTCCCTTATATTTATTTTTCAAATAGTCAATAACGCCGGTTCGTTCTAATATGGAATACTGTTGATTGTGGGTGTTCTGTGGGCGTTTTAAATGTGGCTGAATTATTTCTTTTTCCTCAACATCAAAAGATACTTCTTCTCCACGATAGTAATATTTACCTGTGAGTTTATCCAAACTTACTCCCTCATACATGATATTCAGTTCTTGTGCCTTTTCATCGACCATTCTTGCATATTGTTCAATATAGTGTGATCCAAATTGTACATAGGATAGTTGCTCGTTACCATTCTCATAATCATCTGATGAATCAATTTCAAGACAGCATTCTTGCAGCTCTCGATATAAATCAAATAATCCGATTCCATAAATAAAATCATTTGGATTCAAATCATACTTTTTCAATAGGGTTTCATTGAAATATAGATCATGCAATGTCACTATATCTCCATCCCAACAGACTTCAATCTTTGGGACATATTCAATCATGTCCCTTATTAAAAGAGTAACATATTTTGGGTCGAAATTATTAGTATTCGCTCTAAAATGATTGTATAAATCAATATATGCAATGTATGAATCACTTTCCAATTCGTATAGCTCGGATAATAATTCCGATACACTCAAATTCTGAATATTCTTTATTGGTTTCATTTTACTACTGCCATTTGAGTGAAAAACTTGTGTGATTGTAATTTGATCGCGTTATCTTTCGGACTCATCCGAATATATTTCATAAACGCCGACTCCGTTCTGTGCCCGGTGATCTGCATTATCGCGAGTGCCGGAACATCATTTAAAAACGCATTGGTCGCAAATGATCGCCTTGCGGTGTGACTGGTTACCAACTCCCATTTACTAACGGTGCGAGTTACTAACATACCTTTTACAGTCTTGGTGATTGTAACCGGTTCTTTAATCTCGGCATACCTCGCGATCTCTTTCAGGAATTGGTTAAACTTTTGGTTGCTGATCACTCTCGGCAACTTGTAATCGTATTTCTCAAATATGTTTCTCACTCTCGGCGTGATCGGAACAACTACTTTCTTGACTGTTTTCTGCGTGGTGATGCTGATCGTATTGTCTGAATTGATATTATCCTTTTTCAATCTTGAAAGGTCAGAAAAACGCAATCCGGTATCGCATCCTATCAGGAATAAATCGCGTACATTGTCTAACGATTTTGGCAATGTAAGATCATAAATCCGGCTCAACTCATCGGTGGTTAAATAAACGCTCTCGGTTTCCTCTCTCGGTTTGGCAAACGATTTCAATTTGTAGTCCTGACTAACCTCAACGCCTTTCTTCTCATTGGCATACGCTAAAACAGATTTAACGATCTTAATCCGCGTTCCGATTGTGTTTTTAGATAATCCCTTTCCGGTCAGGTAGCTGACAAATGAATTATAAAAATCTATGTTCGCGTTTTGTGGCGTGACTGATCCCTTGTGTTTTTTCTGATACTCTTGTAGGTTCTTTCTTACTACCAAATAACTTTTTATCGTTGTAAGTTTCAGGTCTGATTTACTCCTGATTAAATGATCAATGAATTGGATCAGGTCAAAGGATTGATAATCTATTTCGGTTACATTGGCTATTACCTTATCAGGATAATAAATTTTATCCAATTCTTTTTTTACTTGTTCGTGGCGTGGCAATCGGTTGTTTACAGTTAGTTTTGAAATGATCCGGTTCACGTTCAGTTCTAAAACCGCGAGTGAGTCATTAAACTTGTTCCGGTTCTCTCGTGCCGACTCATCGACCGCCGATTGACTGATTTCGAATTTATCGGCATCCGCCCATTTAATAGTTTCTTTCGCGCGATTATTCTCGGCGTTCCATAGTGCCGGTAATACCTGAAACGGCGTTGTGTATTTCAACGGTAAATATTTCTTTTTACCTTTCTCCTCAACATACAATCCGTAATTGATGAAACAATACAGTTTCGTTTCACCTTTTGCCCTTTTGTTGGTTAAATAAAATCTGATTTTTGCCATTGTGAAATTGATTGATTAAACACTTTCTCAAAGGTAAGAATCTTGGTAAGAATCTTGGTAAGAATAATTGAGAAAAGTAAGAATTTTGGTAAGAATTTAACTTTATTTCACCTTATCAAATCTTACAGTTCTTAATCATATAGGTTATATATAGTTCTGTTTATCTGTCTATTTCAATATTCTCATTTTATCAAAATAGCAAAAAATAGGCAAAAAACTTGATGTCCTGGTAAGACAACAAAACTACCTAATAATCAATAACATTAAACTACACAAAGGGATGTCGGACTGACTTAATAGTTGGTCCGACATTTTTTGTAATATACCACTCAGTTTCCACGTTTCTTATTTTATCGCAGGTTACAATAAGTAACTTGTCACGTTCGCACTTCAGACTTACTTGGCTCTTAACTCAGCCATACCTCGTCCTTATGTTGCTCGTTTAAATATGGTATTGGTAAGTACAAAATGAGAATAAAGTTAATCTAATCTACAACCGATATACCTATAAAATAAGATGAGTTTATAGATTCTCTTAAGTCAATTAACCCTGATTTCTTGCATGGACAGACAAATTTGAATACATTTGAGGATAGATAATTTAAATCAAAACAGGAATAACATGATAAATAAAAGAAAAGCTGCACAGATTATTAGGGGACAGCATGCTGTCGACGGTGCGGGAGTACGTTTACGCAGAGTTCTGGGAGCAAATAATATCACCGATTTCGATCCGTTTTTAATGCTCGACGGATTCGATTCAACAGATCCCGATGATTACATCAAGGGTTTTCCATGGCATCCTCACAGGGGAATTGAAACAATTACATATCTTGTAAAGGGTAAGATAGAACATGGAGACAGTCTGGGCAACAAGGGTACCATCAATGATCTTGAGTGTCAATGGATGACTGCAGGATCCGGAATTATTCACCAGGAAATGCCGAAAGCTTCAGAAAGAATGCTTGGTTGTCAGCTCTGGGTGAATATGCCTGCAAAGGACAAGATGAATCACCCTGCTTATGGCGATATAACGCAGGATAAGGTTGTTGTAACTGAAGAGGAAAATGCGGTAATCAGAATACTTGCAGGTTCTTACAAAGGCAAAACTGGCGTTTTTGAGGGAAAGTATGTAAAAGTTCAGTATCTGGATGTTGACCTGGCTCCTGACAGCAAATGGACTTACTCCGAGACACCCAACGATGAAACACTTTTTATCTATTTGCTGGATGGAACGATTGCAGTGGATGAAAAGTTATCGGATTTTGAAAATAAATCATGCGCTGTGCTATTTACATCTGCCGATAAAAATGCAAAAGAGAACGACACTGTTGCTGTTCGATCCGGAAACAAGGGTGCACGTTTTGTCCTCTTGGCGGCAAAACCACTTAGAGAAGCGGTTGCGTGGGGAGGACCTATTGTTATGAATACTCGCGAAGAACTTGAAACGGCTTTTGATGAACTGGATGAAGGAACATTCATCAAGCATAAAGTTTAACGAGAAAATCGACAAATTTATTTAGAAAGGATAGCCAATTGCGAAATGGAAGGCTAAATCTCTGCCAAAATCGGGCTTGAAGATAGTCCATCTTGAACCTTTAGGTAATGCCGGATTGTGTGCTTTCATACCAAAATCCAACCTGAGTAATAGAAAGTTAAGATCAAGCCTGACTCCAAGTCCGTAAGCAACACCCAGTTCCTTATAAAAATTACTCAATTCGAATAGTCCGCCCGGCTGTTTGACATAATCTTTGATTGTCCAGATATTACCGGCATCTACAAATCCGGCTAACTCGATCAATTTAGATACTTTGCGACGATATTCAACACTGAAATCGAGCTTAATTTCTCCTACTCTGTGTCCGAAATCATGTGATGTTGAGTCTGTACCATAAGTACCCGGTCCTAAAGTTCGCGTACTCCACCCTCTCACGCTGTTTGCACCACCACCAAAATAACGCTTTTCAAAAGGCAAAATATCTGAATTTCCATAAGGCACTGCAACACCTATAGCTAAATGAGAAGCAATTGATCTTTTGTCATCAAAGGTATACATAGGAGAAATATCCAAATCACCTTTAACATACTCTGAGTAAGGTATCTTAAAGAATGATTCCCTTCCGTCTATATCCCTTTCGCCGGCACCAATACTTGTTGCAATTCTTGGTATCCATCCGGCTAATTCAATACCGGAACGAATTCTGAAAGGTATGTCAGGCATATCGCCTCTTGAAATACGGTTGTAATTTGTATATGTAATATTGTAGGCTGAACTCACGATAAGCTGTTCATCATAACTATAACGAAGTATAGGATTTACCTCATCACTAAGGTACAAATCTTTGAATCTCTGTGACGACCATGGCATCCGAACGTAAGTAATAGCAACAGGTTCAAAAACATTCAGCAATTTCCATTCCATAGCAGACCACTGAAAACGCGTTGACATGTTAAAGAACTGCCTCAGATATTCAGGGCGTTTCTGGAAGTTAGTTCCAATTGAAAATTCGGTAGATGCTGAAGGCTGATCTTTAAGTTGCTGCAACAGCCAGGGCAGAAGAAGTTGCGGAATTGACAAAAACGCCTCTGCACCGTATTCATAATAACTATTATCCACAAGGTCCAGACTGTCAGATCTGATAAACTCATAAGCTGCATTAAGCCTGATACGGAATGTTTCACCCGCTTTAAAAAAGTTACGGTGCTCGTAAGTAATATTACTGGCTACACCTAGGTCTCCTGCAGAATTGGTACCATCAACTCCAAATTGCATATAATGAACATTTCCCGGTAAAAGGGTTATTCTGGAATCCAGATAAGATGAATCATTCCTTTCGACAGGAGTAAGATTTATATAAGTCTGGTTAATAGCAGACATGCTGTTTAAGGATGAGTAGGTTCTTTCTACTATACGATCAGAGTATAAACGTCCCGGTCTTACAAAAGTGTTATAAAATACTGCTCTCGGTTTTAGGAATTGCTCTTTTTCAGAGATTATCTTAATACCCCTGTAATCGGTAGTATCCAGTAAATTATATCTTGTTGAGTCCTCCAGAATATCAGGATTTACACCATTGATAACAGTTACGTTGCCAATATTATACCTCCTGTGAACCGGCGCATTTGTCGGATTATTCAAAGAAAGCGTAACATCTACCTGGTTTACACCTACCGCGGTATCCGCCAGAAAATAAAAGTTTTCTTTAGAAAAATTATAATAACCACTGTTTCTGAGTGTTGTAGTCATATTTTCTCTTCCCTGCTCAAGCACAGACAAGTCAAAAATATCACCCTCCTTAATTATGTTAAGTCTGTTTGTTTCATCCAGTATTTTATAAATTGTAGTATCTATAGAATTTATAGTGTCATTGAAATTACGTATTCTGTGAGGTTCATGCCCTACAATATCATAAGTAACATTGACCTTTTTATCCTCTTTTACAACAGCAGTATCAACCTCAGCATTCAGATACCCCTTATTTTTCAAATGCAATCGGATCTGCTCTGAAGAAACAATAGCCAGTTGTTCATTATACAGTACAGGCGGTTCGCCATATTTAAGCAGCTGGCGATTTATCCAGGTGGAATCATTTTCAGGAATATTATACATGTGCAATTTCCACTTCCCAAGAATAGGAATAGATGAGTTTGGCTTTTGTCTCAGATAAGGTTTAAGGTTTGATGAACCAATACCTCTGACATCAGAGTTGATATCCACTTTGTCAAGTAGATAACTACCTTCAGGTACTTTCTTTGTTACATTGCAAGCGGAGAAAATAATTATCGCAACTAATGAAAGTAAGTATTTATTCATATAATTATTCATCCTCATCTTTGGGTCTTATAAATCTAAAATTAAAAAGATCTCTGAGAGATTGTGCCTCTTTTGTCACAACAACGCCCACTCCCTGCGTTGTGGGTGTACGGCTGTAAAACCGCTCATTAGCCCTGTTAAATGCACGCAGCATCAGCCAGTTATTTATATCGTACTCCATGTCAAACTCTCCCATAAATGCTTGTTGAGAAGCCATCATGCTATTGTCACCATAACTTAGATTAGTTGTTATTCGTAACCGGTTGTTTAACAATCGAGTAGAAACGTCAAGCCCCATTCTCACATTATCAAGAGTGCCGTCAACTGATTCTAGGTTTGTGCTAACCGACCAATTGTCATTCAATGCACTGGAAAAAAGAGCATCCAGTCCACGCGAAAGTGTACTGGCTGCAAATTTAGTAAATACAGAAGGACCAAAATTCAGGTCGGGAGACCCTTGCGAAGGGATAAAGCTACCTGTTGTAGCCAGATAGGCAAACTGCAGAATTTTTGTATCTTCGTCACTTATAAAGCTATTTACACGCTGTTGGATATCATTTGAACTTTCGGGTAATTCAATATCATACTGCAAATCCATTCCTTCAAGATTACCTCTTATTTGCAGTAAAGCATTTACCGGAACACGGGTATTTGCGAGCTCTGTTGCAAAAGTGGGACTTAAAGCTGCAAGGTCAGCTCTTACAGGTAGATATGCAATTATATTAAACTGAGTATTCAAAGGATTACCTTCCATTGTAAGCCTGCTACCTTCACGAATATTAAAGTCGACTGTACGAAGATTTTGCAGGTTATAATGAAATTTACCGCTATTAATAACATAATCACCATACAAACGTACTGGCGGAGTAGATTTAGAATTGAAGTTTATATTAATCTCACCATCACCACTTACCTCGATTGCATTACCTGTTGTGGGATCAAGTAAAACAGACGCTTCCAACAACGGGTTCAGATCAACTGTAGCCCTCATCACAATAGGAATTGCCTTATTTACCCTTGAATTTGTCAGATTTAACTCTTCATCCCGTCTTCTCAGGAATGCCAGCGAGTCTGCTTGATGAGTATTTATGTAAATCACCCCACTATATTCTGCAGCCTGAGCTGTTTGCGGAAGCATGACCGTTACCTCTGAAGCACTTCTGGTAGTAAGTTTTCCATCCCCATAAATACCCATGGGAGAACCTGTAACACTTAAATTACCCGAAAGTCTGAGATCACCATAAACCATAAGATCAGTACGATTTTTATTGTTGAGCAGCATAAAATCGTTCAAAGTGATACCAGCCGTATACACCATTCTTCCGAAATTAGTATGAGAAAGGCTCAGGTTTAAAGTAGCTGTATTATTATTCTGATCACGAATCACAAGATTTTCAAGCCCCACATTATCGCTTTTTATCTGTATAGTATCTGATAGATAATATGTTACATTAGTATACGCCACTTTTATTATACCGTCTTCAATTCCCAACCAGCCTTCTGTTAATGGCTCCGAGGGTTTTCCTGTAATTTTAATATTAGAGTTGACACGTCCGGATAACTGGCTTAGAGCACTTACTGTCAGCGGCTGCAGTGCATAAAGCTCAAAGTCCTCCGTAAGAACAGTAACATCCATGGGTAAAGGACTTTCATCACCTGTAGGTATATATCCTTTTATCTCCAGACTTCTTTCACCTTCGTTAATCAAGTTAGCAGCAAGATTCAGTCCTGAATATGTCTGATCCCAGTCACCTTCAATAATTAAAGTTCCAATAGTATCGTTATGTACCGTAATATTTTCGATTCGCAGTTCATCAGTACTAATCATCGGCGTCTCAAGCGCTTGACGAATATTTATACCCCCATTTATAGAACCGGAGAAGTTTGAAATATTAATTGCAGTAAGAATATTTGCCAGCTCAGTATTATTAAAATAAATACGCAAATTATCAGCTTCACTTTTGGATGCTACACCATCGATACCCAGTAATAGCATATTTTCTTCTGTGATACCAAAGTTAGAGATACTAATACGATCTTTATTATACAAAATAGATGCATCATTGATGTCAATGTTATTACCGTTAAAATCTATTGTTGTGGGATGAATCCTTATATTGGATGCTAGCTGGTTATCACGGTCACGACTGAAACCCATTGAAACTAATAATTTACCGTCTGCACTGCTATTACTTTTTTCAATATCAAAAGCCAGATTGTTAATTACAGAATCATTAGCAGCTTCAGTTTTCAGTATCGCATTAATAAACCCGTTACTCTGCACCAGGTATGTGTTAACATTAACATTTGCCCCATATTGCTTGTTGTTAAAATCAATTTTTGTCTCCCTTATGTCATTTTTCCCAAACATCATCCGTGGGATATAACCATTTATCTGTAGAGAGTTATTGTCTTTCATATTAACACTACCATTTATAGTAGCCTGCTCCACGTTGTAAAAAGGCAAAGCAAAAGTATATGATAAGTCCTCAGTATTACTAAGCTGAATATTGAAATCAAAATTATTCTTTCCAGATAATTCGACTTCTTCATTTGATAATTCTGTATCCTGAAATATATTTTCGTTAGTGGATTCTAACTGATTATCTGATGTTTCTGATAACAATGATGGGAGATGTGGTCTCAATACCTGCTTAACCTCTTTTGCAATAGATGAAAAATAATAGTCACCAATTATTTCTGCCTCCATGAATTCAGACATGATTTGCAGCTTCTTACCTTCACCAGCATCAGCAAGTGCTTGTAAATATATTGGACCGGGGTTATATATAAAGTTGCTGTCAACAATTGAGGTGTTGTCAATTACAAGAGTACCTGTCATATCATCAATCGTGGTTCCTGACATATTGGCCTCAATTTGCGTTGTAAGTAATGGAGTATTCCACGTTTCCATTAAAATGAAGGGACTCAGATTAAGACGCTGTACATTTCCATCAACAATGAATCCTAAGCTATCTCCAAAAGTTATGTCGCCATTTATATCAAATTGATTAAGCGGTGAATCCATATTAAGGTTTGCCGACACATTATTTCCAAGATATATTCCATTGAAATTTATGTCGTTGTAAAAATAGTCCTTGTATGTTAATGATTCAATAACCCCTTTGGCAGTAACTGATAATAAAGAGTCTCGGGGAATTACTACCTTAGCATTTGCACTCATTGTAGTATTACCTAATCCGGCGCCATCACCGATAATATTAGCTATCTGAATATCTTCAACCCTTACAGGACCTTCGAAACTAAGATATTTGAACTTATCTGTAATTCTGCCTGTACCGTTGATTGTGACATTGCCCTGTTCGGTGACAATATAGCTGTCATAATGAAATCGGTTCAATTTACCTACTGCCTGTAGATTAAGATTAAGATCTCCAAGTGCTGTTAATTGTGTTGGTGAATAATATTCATTGGCAAAAACACGTATAATAGACTCAAGATCAGACTGGGAAACAGACAAACTGCTTACATCTACCTTTAAATCGCTATTATTGAAGTCGCTGTAATCTGATATCATCCCTGTAATCTCGAATTGAGTATCGGCTCCGTATTGCAGACTCAGTTTATTAAGATTTGCTGTGGGTAACTGACCATCAGCTATTATTTCGAATGATAACATTTCACTTAAATCTGAAATAGGAGAATAAAATACCCCTATATCCTTGGGATCCAACTGCCCACTTATCATTTTGAGTGAAAACTCCTTCGATTCAGTATTGTAGCTTGCAACATCTATTTCAATATTTGACTTATTAAGGGTGAGCTGTAAATTATCACTTTCAAGCTGCTTTCCTTTTCCCTTAACTTCTGTCTCCAGATTTATCAGATGTAATCCTGAATTAGCTTCAATGAAGTTTAGCAAATCAACTTCAGCATATATATCCTCAACACTTTGAAAATGACCATTTGCTTTGAAATTGAGGTTAACTATATCAATGTGGTTGCTATTGAATGCACCGGGAGTTTCCTGTTCCGAGAGAATATTATATCGTAAAGATCCATTTTTTAGAATTAACTCTTCAGCAGTGATACGCATTGGTTTTTTTTCCTTTTTTACAACTGTTGTATCTTTTTCTGTGGCAAATGCATCAATAATAAACTGAAAGTTAAAAGGTGCTTCTGATGTTTCACGGTAAAGAATGGCCTTAAAGTTCTCAACACCTGCCTTCTGAACTGTGACCCTGCTTCTCAGCAGATCAAGAGCCCGAATTCTTGCATTAATTTTACCGGCATAAAAAAGAGTATCTTGTTGTTGATCCTCAACATATAAACCATTTAATTCAACAGTATTAAACAAACGTATTCTAATTCCGTCAAGATTGGTATTCGTGCCTAATACCGGCTCCAGCTTTTCGAGGGCATAATCGGCAGCCCACTTCTGAATTGGAGGGATACTAAATGTGATGTAAAGTAGTATATTAACCAGTATAATACTAATTACTATGATAGCTAATATGCGAGCGAACTTTTTTGCCAAATTGAGCTTCTTGAAAAAGTGATTAATTCTGACTCTACTGTTATGCAATATTACAAAAAAAGGCTTTAATAGTGGGACTGGAGTACCTTTTTAACCAAAAAACATGTTTATTTGAGGTTTTTCCACAAAAGTGAACTGTCACCATAACTTAAGAACCTGAAATTGTTATGCAAAGCGTATTCATAAATATTTTTCCACTCGTCTCCTACAAATGCTGAAACAAGAAGTAACAGAGTACTTTGGGGTTGATGAAAGTTGGTTATCATTGCATCCGGATAGTGGAATGTGTAACCGGGTGCAATCATCAAGCTTGTGGCAGAAATAAGCTGATCCTGATCTGTCTGCTCAAGATAATCCAGAATGAAACGTAACACAATATAGGGATCTGCCGATTCTTCTTCACTATAAGGATCCCACTGATTAACAGCAAGTTTATGAGGTTTTATATCAGGCGTTTCCTTAAGCTTTTTGCCTATGTAATAGAGACTTTCAACAGTACGCATTGAAGTTGTTCCTACTACTATAATATCACCTGTATGATTAATTATTTTCTCAATTGTTTCCTTTGGTACTGATATAAACTCTGTATGCATTTCGTGATCGGCAATGACTTCAGACTTAACCGGCTTAAATGTACCTGCACCTACGTGAAGAGTAACTTCAGCTGTTTGAATTCTTTTTGAAGTAAGTTTATCCATTACTTCAGGTGTAAAGTGCAATCCGGCAGTTGGTGCCGCTACAGAACCCTCGACATGCGAATATAGAGTCTGATATGTTTCATCATCTTTTGCTTCAGCAGGCCTGTTTAAATAGGGAGGTATAGGCAATTTTCCGGCTACCTCAAGTAATTCAGAAAAAGTGAAATCATTATTATCCCATGAAAACCTTACAGTAACATCTGAACTGCTTTTTGTGGTGTTGTCTGTCGTCATCACTTTCTGAGCATTAATCGTCACTCCTATTCCGTTAATATCAATTTCCATCGATAGAACCTCATCTTTCCATTTTCTTGCATTACCAATCATACAAGTCCATGAGCACTCTCCTCGTTGTTGGAAATTCATTACATAATCTCCTGGTTCATAGGGCGAGAGACAAAACACCTCAATTATTGCTCCACTGACTTTTGTGAAATGGAGTCTGGCATGAATGACTCTTGTGTTGTTGAATATCAGAAGACTGTTTTCGGGAATATATTCAGTAAGTAAAGAGAACTCACTGCTGCTTACTTTGGAGTCTTTATAAATTAGAAGTTTGGAGGAATCTCTTTGTGACAAAGGGTACTTCGCAATCTTTTCATCGGGTAGTATATATGTGAAATCTGAAATCTTAATATTACCTATATCGCCTTTTTTCATTTTTTTAGTATCGAAAAATCTATTTTCATATTAATTAGTGCATTTATTCCGCAAAAATAGTCAACTTTGCAAAACACTACAAAATTAAACACCAAAACAAAAGTTATAACCGTAATCAACCAAGTTAACGGGAATCAAAACAAGTGGAATTTGGTGATAAATAGTGATAAACATAGAAATGAAAAAAATATCAACAGGAGACAGGGTTAGATTCCTCAACACAGTTGGAGGAGGATTAGTGAAAGGTTTCCAGAACAAACAAGTTGTTATAGTAGAAGATGAGCATGGATTTGATATTCCGGTGCTAATCTCTGAATGTGTGGTTGTGGAGTCTGCTTCAGACACTAAAATGGGACAAATCACAGATGACGACAACTTTCAGAAAGGCGCTAAAGAAGAAACAAAAAAAGATCGTAAAGATTCTGTACCTGAAGTCACGGTCAGTGAGACATATCAGCCTGAAGAAACTGCTGAAGGAGAAAAAATCACTGCTTGTCTTGCCTTTCTGCCAATTGATCTGAAAAACCTTTCTACATCTACGTATGAATGCTATTTTGTGAACGACAGCAATTATTACCTCTTTTTCAACTATATGAGCCGGGAGAATAACAGTTGGAAAAGCAGATATAATGGTATAGTAGAACCAAACACAAAGATATTTTTGGAGGAATTTGATAAAACAACACTGAACGATATTGAAAAAGTATCAGTTCAGTTTATTGCTTTCAAACATAACAAACAATACAAGTTTAAGAATCCTTGTTCAGTTGAACTGCGTATAGATACTGTAAAGTTCTACAAATTACACAGCTTTCGTGAAAATGATTATTTTGAGGATAATGCAATAATTTATTACGTAATAAAGGATGACATTCCTGAAAGAGAATTGCTAATTTCAGCAGGTGATCTGGAGCGTGCAATAAAAGAAAAAGAAGTTTCAGAAAGAAGGCCGCAGAAACAAGCTATAAGAAAGAGAAAGAGTGATACTATAATTGAAGTAGATCTGCATATAAATGAGTTGCTTGATACAACTGCCGGTATGAGTAATGCTGACATTCTTGAATATCAGCTGAAGAAATTCAATGATGTCATGAAAGAAAATATAAATAATAAAAACGTTAGAATTGTGTTTATTCACGGTAAAGGTGACGGTGTACTCAAAACTGCTCTTATAAAAGAATTGAAGAAAAATTACCCAACCTGCTACTACCAGGATGCTTCTTTTCAGGAATATGGATATGGAGCTACAATGGTTAAAATCAAATAAACTAAACATAAATGACAAAAAGAATAATGTTGATCGTTCTTGCAGCTGTTATGCTGACAGGCTGTGATATAATGAACAAAATCGGTGGAGCTTATCAGCTTTCACAAAGCGAATACCGTTATAATTCACTAAGCAATATACAGCTGGCCGGTATTAATCTGGGAAATGCCTCAGCTATTTCTCTTTCTAATCTGGCTTCTATTTCTACAGTTCTTGCAGGAAATAGTACTATGCAGAATATTCCATTCAGCATGACTCTTAATATGGATGTGACTAATCCAAATTCATCTGCAGCATTTCTTGATGCGTTGGATTACTCAATTATGATTAATGAGTTGGAGTTTGCAGAGGGAAAGATGGATATCCCTATCAGGATTCTGCCGGGTGAAACAACTGTTGTTCCTATTCCGATCAGCATAGACCTTAAAAACCTTATGAACAGATACTCACAGGATCGGGTGGCTAATGAGATGAGCGGATTCCTTGGGATTACTCCAAACGAGACAACTGTTACAGTTAAACTTTGGCCTAAGCTGACAGTAGGTAATACTTTAATTAAAGTACCAGCCGCTATTCCTGTTGTATTCAATTTTGGAGGTCGATAATACGATTGATTAACTCTACCTCTTTTAAAATGTAAGGTAAAACTGTATCTTTGCATTTTAAAACAGTTATATAAGATGCAGAAACCCTCTATCCCTAAAGGTACACGTGACTTTTCGCCTGAAGAAATGGCGAAACGTAATTATATTTTTGACACAATTAAAGAGGTCTACCGACTCTATGGTTTCAGTCAAATTGAAACACCTGCTATGGAAAACCTGTCAACTTTGATGGGGAAATATGGTGAAGAGGGTGACAAATTGCTTTTTAAGATTCTTAATTCGGGTGATTTTCTCAAAGATATTAGTAAAGATGATTTGACAGAGGGTAATTCTGTTAAAACAGCAAATAAGATTTCTGAAAAAGGTCTGAGATATGATCTCACAGTACCTTTTGCACGCTATGTAGTAATGCACCGCAACGAAATAACATTTCCATTCAAACGCTTCCAGATACAGTCTGTTTGGCGCGCAGATCGACCACAGAAAGGCAGGTATCGGGAGTTTTTCCAGTGTGATGCTGACATTGTAGGATCCGACTCTTTATTAAATGAAGTTGAACTTATTCTGATAATTGACGAGGTGTTTTCACGTCTTGGAATAAATGTATCAATAAGGATTAACAATAGGAAGATATTGTCAGGTATTGCAGAAATAATTGGTGAATCTGAAAAGATAACGGAGTTTACTGTTGCAATTGACAAGCTTGAAAAAATTGGTCTTGAATCAGTGAACAAAGAACTTGCCTCATCCGGCTTCTCGGAGTCATCAATTAGCAAGTTGCAGCCAATTTTAAACCTTAGCGGATCAACAGAAGAAAAAACATCTAAGCTTAAAGAGATATTATCTGAATCTGAAACTGGCTTGAAAGGTGTAAATGAGATTGATTATCTATTGGATAAGTCTAAAGCAATTTCTCTGAATAATGAAGTTGTCCTTGATCTAACCCTTGCAAGAGGTCTGAATTACTATACCGGTACTATTATTGAAGTTAAGGCACTAGATGCAGAAATGGGAAGTATTACAGGTGGTGGAAGATATGATAATCTTACAGGTATTTTTGGTCTGCCCGGGGTTTCGGGAGTTGGAATTTCTTTTGGTGCAGACAGGATTTATGATGTATTGACACAACTGGATCTGTTCCCGGAAAATCTCACTCACTCTACTGAACTCATGTTCGTGAATTTTGGAAAAAAAGAGGAGAGCTATATATTACCTTTAATAAGTCAATTGCGAAACACAGGAATAAGTAGCGAACTTTACCCTGAAACAGCTAAAATGAAGAAACAGCTCACTTATGCTAACAACAATAAGATTCCTTATGTGGCAATGGTTGGCGAGAATGAGATGAGAGACAATACAATTACCTTAAAGAATATGAAATCGGGAGAACAAAAAAGTGTATCTCTCGAGGAAATCAAAGAGATAATTAAGAAGCGCTGACACGCCAATCTTTCAAATAAAGATATCAGACAGGTTAAAAAAAATGCTTAAGTTTTACTTAAGCATTTTTACATCTACTGCATTCATTCCTCTTGGGCCCCTTTCCAAACGGAAAGTCACAAGATTATTTTCTTCAATGCCGTATTCTGCATTACTCTTATGGAAGAAATAAGTATTCTGGCCATAGGAATCTTTAATAAATCCGTATCCTTTGGATTCATTATAAAAATCTACTCTGCCTGTAGGTTCTTTTTCTTCTTCAACTTCTTTTGGTGGGATTGAGATTTCAATATCTTCAAGTTCGATTTCCTCCGCTTTTGTTGGCTCCGGACGCTCGTCTGTAATTACACCATTGGCATCCACATAAGCTATCATGTCTTCAAAAGTATCCGCAGGCTGAAGCTTTCTGGCTTCTCTTCTCTGTTGTTTTTCTTGTCTTTTTTGTCTTTTGTTTTTTTCGATTTCTCTTTTACTAAATGAATTTGATTTTGCCATATTTTATGTTTAATATTATGTTTGCAAATATAATGAAAATTATCCACTTTATCAAGTCAGTAAAAATCAATGACTCTTGTGTAGCAGTGATAATTGTGTAACATTTAAATACAACAGTAAGAAAAATATATTTTTATAGTCACTCAAAAAGCGTTTTCTTTGCACAAAATTAATTCGAATGCTAAGTATTGAAAATCTAAGCGTTGAATTTGGAGGCTTTACACTACTTGACAGCATTTCGTTTGTATTAAACAGAAATGAAAGAGTAGCATTAACCGGAAAAAATGGAGCGGGAAAATCTACCCTGCTAAAAATTATAGCTGGTGTGCAGAAGCCTACCAATGGAAACGTTTCCGTTCCAAAAGACGCCACTATAGGCTATTTGCCGCAACAGATGAAACTCGATAACAGTCGCACTGTTTTTGAGGAAGCATCTCAGGCATTTGGTCATCTTAAGAAAATGGAGCAGGATCTGGAGCACCTTCATAATCAAATGGCTGAACGCAATGACTACGAGTCGGAAGCATATCAAACTATAATTGAACGGGCAACTGATCTGCAGGAACTTTTACAGATGTCAGGAATTCACAATTTCGAAGCAGAAGTAGAGAAAACATTATTAGGACTTGGCTTTCAACGCAGTGATTTTTCGAGATCAACAGGTGAGTTCAGCGGTGGCTGGCGTATGCGAATAGAGCTTGCAAAAATACTACTTCAGGCACCAGATGTTCTTTTGCTTGATGAGCCCACTAATCACCTTGATATTGAATCTATTCAGTGGCTGGAGAATTTTTTAAGCACTCATGCAAATGCAGTTATGCTGGTATCACACGACCGTGCATTTCTGGATGCCGTTACTAACAGGACACTCGAAATCGTTCTTGGTGATATTCAAGACTATAAGGTAAACTACTCAAAATATGTAGAACTGCGCAAAGAAAGGCGTGAACAACAAATCAGGGCATTTGAAAATCAGCAGAAACAAATTAAGGATACCGAGGACTTTATTGAGCGTTTCCGTTATAAGCCCACCAAATCAAATCAAGTTCAATCAAGAATCAAACAACTCGACAAGATTGAAAGAATAGAGATTGATGAGGTTGATAACTCAAGGCTTAATCTGAAATTCCCTCCTGCACCGCGTTCCGGATCATATCCCGTAATAATGGAAGATGTATCTAAATCTTATGGTGATCACCTTGTTTTTAAAGATGTTAACCTTACTATTGAACGTGGGGAAAAGATAGCTTATGTAGGTAAAAACGGTGAGGGTAAGTCTACTCTGGTTAAATGCATAATGAGTGAGATTGATCATGGAGGCAACCTTAAACTTGGACATAATGTAAAAATCGGATATTTTGCCCAGAATCAGGCACAGATGCTGGATGAAAATAAGACAGTGTTTGAAACTATTGATGATGTGGCTGTAGGTGATATACGCACTAAAATCAGAGATATTCTGGGTGCTTTCATGTTTGGCGGGGAAGCTTCTGATAAAAAGGTGAAAGTTTTGTCGGGAGGCGAAAGAAGTCGCCTTGCCATGATACGCTTGTTACTGGAACCGGTTAATTTGCTTATACTGGATGAGCCGACCAACCATCTGGACCTGGCATCAAAAGATGTTCTGAAAAAAGCAATCCTGGAATTCGACGGAACTGCAATTATAGTATCTCACGACCGTGATTTTCTTGACGGACTTGTCAGCAAAGTGTATGAGTTTGGCGGCGGGAAAGTGTCTGAACATATTGGCGGTATTTATGACTACCTGTCTAAGAAGAAACTTAACAGTTTGCATCAACTGGAACTTTCATCCTCAGCTGCTGTAACTAACGCTGCTTCGGCAGCAAACTCAGAACAGACTCCGGACACCTCAAATAAACTCTCTTATCAGGAACAGAAAGAGCTGAGTCGCAGACAACGAAAACTTGAAAGAGATATTGAAGAGGCAGAGGATAAGATAGGGAAATTAGAGACTGAAATTTTGGAACTCGAGACGGAACTGGCTACTCCGGAAGGTGCTGTTGACACAAAAAAGCTTCAGAAGTATCTTGATACGAAAAAACATCTGGAAAGCTTTATGAATAAATGGGAGAAGTTAACATTAGAACTGGAGAAATTCACCTCATAAATTGTAAATAAAAGATGGCTAACATAAGCAAATTCATTTTAAACAGGATTATGGGATGGAAAGCAATAGACCCTTTCCCTATAGTGCCCAAATGTGTGCTGGTAGTGGCTCCTCATACGAGTAACTGGGATTTTGTAGTTGGGAAGCTTGCTTATTCATCTTTGGGAAGGCAGGCAAATTTCCTTATTAAGGCAGAATGGTTTGTATTTCCTTTCAATATTTTCTTCAAAAAAGTTGGCGGTATACCTGTAAAAAGAGATCGCAGTGAATCACTTACAACCAAACTTGCAAATGTGTTTCAGAATCGTGAGTGGATGCATCTGGGTATTACACCTGAAGGCACACGAAAGCCTGTGAAAGAGTGGAAAAAAGGTTTTTATTTTATCGCTTTGAAAGCCAATGTTCCTATTCTGCTTGTAGGACTTGATTATGGAAAAAAAGAAGCCAGAGTGCTGGAAGTATTTCATCCAACAGGTGACTACGAAAGTGACATCATTAAGATCAGATCTTATTATAAGGATATTAAAGCAAAGAAGCCGGAAAATTATACACCCTTATGATCAGGCACTAATCTTCGAAGTCGAGAGTTAGCTGAACAGCCCCAGATGGAGAAGATGTTAATTCAGCATCCGATTTCTTGAGAGTGAGTCCCATTAAACGTATCTTTTTATCTTCAATATCAGTAACCTGAAGTAACAGTTCTTTACCCAACTCAAACATTTTCTCGTAGCTGTTTATATAATAGTTTACAGTCTTACTTCTGGTAATCTGCGTGAAATCGGCATACTTTACTTTCAATGTGACTGTTTTGGCTAGGAATTTACGTTTTTGGGCTCTACGATCTACTTCATGAGCAATTTGATCAAGTGACCCTAAAACGTCAACTATCTCATCCAGATCGTCCATAAATGTTACCTCTGCACCCAATGATTTACGCACTCTTTCTGACTCAACCTCTCTGTCATCAATTCCCCTTGCAAAATGCCAATATGAAATACCGGCTTTTCCAAACTCCCTGACCAGATCAATTTCAGACCATTGTTTTAAATCATAACCTGTTCGTATTCCCAACTCAAACATACGTTTGGCAGTCACTTTCCCGACACCAAAAAATTTGTCTATTGGCAGTTTCTCTACAAAAGCTTCTGCTTTATCAGGTTCAATAACAAACAGTCCGTCAGGTTTTCTGTAATCAGAAGCTATCTTTGCAAGAAACTTATTATATGAAACACCTGCAGAAGATGTTAAGTGTGTACGGTTGTATATCTTTTGCTTTATCTCTTTAGCGATAAGAGTTGCAGAACGTGTTCCCTTATTATTTACAGAAACATCCAGAAAAGCTTCATCAAGCGAAAGTGGCTCTACAAGTGATGTGTATTCATGGAAAATCTGCATTATCTGGTTAGAAACATTTCGATACACATCAAACCTTGGCGGGGCAAAAATAATATTCGGACATTTACGTAGTGCTGTTACTGAAGGCATTGCAGAATAAACACCATATTTTCGGGCTTCATAACTGGCGGCTGCTACAACACCTCGTTTCTCACCATATCCAACAGCAAGCGGCTTACCCCGATATTCAGGATTATCTCGCTGTTCAATGGATGCATAAAAAGCATCCATATCAATATGGATTATTTTTCGGTTCATGGATACAAACATTACCTCATTAGTTAAACGAGGCGCAACTAATATTATCCAAATATAAGGTCAATTTATTAAAATTCAAATAGATTAGTCACATTTCACTTCAAGAATATCATTAATATTGGTTGTAAATTCCTTTGAAAGATGATTGCGGTGCATTTTAAACGTTCGTGCATCCATGGAAGCCAGCCTGACCCCGCCTTTTGTTCTGTGATTAATTCTGTCGACAGCATCCATAAGTCGCCCATGACGCGGATCAGAGTTCATCTCAGGGAAAAGTGCGGGCTGACAGTTTTGCGTATCGATAAAATCGTATAGCGTTACCCCTGCTCTCTTATAATGTCTGAAAGGTTCATAAATCTGTTTTAAAGCCGCCAGTGCAAAATCAACAATCTCAAGCGTTGATGAAGTTGGAAATGGCAGTCTGACCTCCACACTACGGGCAACAGGCTCCTCACTGTCTTTATAGAAATTTGTCTGTAGGAAGACCTGCAAACGACGGCATAAAGAATGTTGTGCCCTCAGCTTAACGGCTGCCAGAGAAACAAAGGTGACCAAACGTTCTCTCACCTCATCCCAGGTATCATACTCCTTCTCAAAAGAGCGGGTAACGGAAAAACTCTTTGCTTTTTCAAGGTCAACTAAATCGATTGAAGGAATACCTTTAAGTTCGCGTTGAAGATTTACTCCTGTTACAGTCATATTTTTGCGCACCCAAGACTCAGGCACCTGAACAAATTCAATAGCTTTGGTAACTCCTGCTGCATTCAGTTTCATTGCACTCCTTCTGCCCACTCCCCAAATATCCTCAACAGGGAGCCATTTTAATGCTTTCAGTCGCTTCTCTTCGCTGTCTATTACATGACATCCACCTGTTTGTGAAGGATACTTTTTTGCTATTCGGTTGGCTATCTTTGCCAAGGCCTTTGTGGGAGCTATACCAATGCCAACAGGTATACCTGTCCATTTCCACACTTTCTCCTTCATCTTAAGGCCATATACCCTCATATCATCTTGAATACCTGACAGATCAAGAAAACACTCATCTATGGAATATACCTCCTGATTTGGAGTGAAACCTGAAAGAACAGACATAACTCTCCTGCTCATATCACCGTAGAGAGCAAAATTTGCTGAATAGACTGCAACATTATGCCTCTTGAACAACTCTGCAGCTTTAAATGCAGGCACTCCCATCTCTACACCAGCTTTCTTGGCTTCACTGCTTCGGGCAATAACACACCCGTCGTTATTTGAAAGAACAACGACAGGCCGCCCGTTCAAAGAGGGGTTGAATACCCTTTCGCACGATGCATAAAAATTATTGCAATCTACCAGTGCTACCATTAATATATCCTGTTCTGTTTGTGTCTGACCTCTATTTGACTAATCTTTAACTACCCGTGCTTCCTTATGGAATATACAATAATTCCCCATATCATAAGGGTATTCTCAGAAGTGACAGTTATCGGCTTATATTCGGGATTAGATGGCATAAGTCTGCAAACCCCCTTTTCAATATCTATTCTTTTTACCGTAAACTCTCCATCCATGTAGCAGAGGGCTATCTTGCCATGCGACCACTCTTCTGCCTTATCCACAACAAGCAAATCCCCATCGTTGAAGTCTCCGCTCATTGAGTTGCCCTTAACTTTAGCATAAAACGTAGCTTCGGGATGTCTGATAAGCAGTTTATTCAAATCAATTCGTTCACTTACAAAATCATCTACGTTAGTGAACGGACCGGCAGAAGCCACCCCAGCCAGCGGAATATTCAATTCCGAGAATTCCGGACTGTAAATCTCCAGTTGCGACGATGTGAATACCTTTTTCATGATACAAATGTAAGTAAAAATAACAGAGCTTATACTCTAATAATTAGAACTTAGCTTTTCTTAAAAGTGGGGAATTTAGGATTAATTAAATTTAGAATTTATTTTTTTCTTAACAAATTTGTAACATCCGGATTTTATTGGTTACATTTGCAATGAGAGATAGAACTAAAAGTCACACAGTTCATTATCCCATAGAACGAAAGTATAACCCGCAAATTAAGTATTGATATGAATATTAACAAAAGAAGCATGGCTAAGTCGCTAAGACTTATCAGCGCAGACAGACAAAGAACAAATATACTTCGTGCATGGGAACAAAAAACCATAGCATACCTTGTACAAAAAGTGCCGGTGTGGATATCTTCTGACGGACTTACTGCAATTGGTTTTTTTGGAAACTTAATGGTTGCAGCCAGTTTTGTGCTGGGAGCTTATTTTAGCAGATATTGGATGCTTCTGTCCCTGTTGGGCTTTATTATAAACTGGATAGGCGACTCGCTGGACGGCAGGCTCGCATATTACCGCAACAGGCCTCGTAAATGGTATGGTTTCTCGCTTGATGTTACAGTTGACTGGGTTGGGACTATACTTATTGGTACAGGTTTCATCATTTATGCACCCGGTGTATGGAAGTTTGCAGGATTCTTTTTCGTTGTACTGTATGGTTGGGAAATGATTACGGCGCAACTGCGATACAAAATAGGCGGACAATATTCGATAGATTCCGGTATTTTCGGACCTACTGAAGTACGTCTGTTAATTGGCTCAATTATAATTCTTGAAGTATTTATTCCGGGCTCTATACAATACCTCGCAACTATTGCATGTATATTTCTACTGATTTCTAATCTTGTTGAGTCGCGCAAACTTCTCAAACTGGCTGACGAACAAGATAAAGCAGACCGTATATTAAAAGAGGGAGAGCAGAAAGCCAGGCACAAGGAGCATGCATAATTGAATAAAAATCTATACCTTTGTGAAAAAATAAAGGTATGACACATTCAATGACGGGATATGGTAAAGCTGTTGCAGAACTCCCCAACAAGAAAATCACAATAGAAATAAAATCCTTAAACAGCAAGCAATTTGATCTTTACACACGTATTCCAAGCGTATATCGTGTGAAGGAGATAGAACTACGTAACTCGCTCTCCCGAATTCTTGAGAGAGGAAAAATCGACCTTACAATGAATGTGGAAGTATTCTCTAAAGATGTATCTTCGAGAATAGACCACAATGTGTTAGCTCAATACCGGGATGAAATTGAACAATTTGCCCTTAATAATAATATCCCTGCACCTGCCGATTGGTTTTCGGTACTACTGCGACTTCCCGATGTAATGAAACAGGACATTGAAGAACTTGATGAAGAAGAGTGGAAAGTAATAGAAGAAGCAATAGAAAATGCAGCAAATGAGGTCATTTCTTTCCGCAAACAAGAGGGTGCAATGCTTGAAAATGTTCTTTCAGAAAAAATTAGTAACATCAGAACTCTGCTGTCAGAAGTTGAGCAATTTGAAGAAGAAAGAATAGAAAAAGTTAAGAGCAGAATATATGAGGGATTGAGTCATCTGGAAGGTTTTGAGATTGACAAAAACAGGTTTGAACAGGAAATTATATATTATCTGGAAAAACTAGATATTAACGAAGAAAAGACCCGACTAGCTCATCACCTTAATTATTTTGATGAAACTCTCAAGGCAGATCAATCACAGGGTAAAAAACTAGGATTTATAGTACAGGAAATAGGACGTGAAATTAATACACTCGGCTCTAAGTCTAATCAATCTGATATGCAACGAATTGTTGTTCAAATGAAAGATGAACTTGAACAAATTAAAGAACAAATATTAAATATTTTATAATAAAAGAATGGCCAGACTAATTATAATTTCAGCCCCTTCAGGTGCAGGCAAGTCAACTCTTGTGCGGTATCTGCTGACTCAGGATTTGAATATCAGCTTTTCAATTTCTGCCACTAGCCGTAAACCACGTGGAGAAGAGAAAAACGGAGTTGAATATTATTTCCTTTCACCTGGAGAGTTTCGTGAACGAATCAATAACAATGAATTTCTTGAGTATGAAGAGGTGTATCCCGACAGATATTACGGAACACTGAAAAGTGAAGTGGATCGTATCCTTGAAGAGGGTTTCAACGTTATTTTTGATGTTGATTGTATTGGTGGTCTCAATATAAAGAAGATATATGGTAAACAGGCATTAAGTATATTCATTATGCCTCCCTCGATTGAAGTGTTGCGTGAGAGACTGGAAAAAAGAGGAACTGATTCTCCTAAAGTAATCGAAGGTCGTCTTGCAAAAGCAGAATATGAGATAAGTTTCGCCCCCCAATTTGACGTTACGATCTGTAATGATGACTACGACAGGGCAAGATCTGAAATTCTGAAAATAGTTACAGACTTTATACAACAATAAAAAATACTTTTGCAATATTATGATACGCATCAGGTTTATTACTTTTATTGCTCTTTTAATTTCACCTTTTATCCTGCTGGGCTATAGTGTTCAAAAAGAGACTCAGGTTTTTGCAGTGAAGGATGGACAGGAACTAAAAATGGATATTTACCAAAGTGATTCCGTCTCAATACTTCCTCAACCTTGTATAGTTTTTGTATTTGGCGGTGGTTTTAAAGGAGGTAGCAGAGACTTTCAGGACTATGCAGGATTTTTCAACTATTTTGCAAACAGGGGATACACGGTTGTATCTATAGATTATCGTCTGGGAATGAAAGGTCAAGAAGCACCTGGTATGCTGAATTATAAACCAATTCAGAACGCGATTGATTTGGCTGTATCAGACCTTTATTCCGCAACAAACTATCTTCTGGAAAATGCTGAAAATCTTCACATTGATCCTTCTCTTATAATTATAAGCGGATCAAGTGCAGGCGCTATCACTGTTTTACAGGCAGATTATGAGGAACGGGATAATCAACCTACAGCTGATGTTCTGCCAGTCGACTTTCGTTATGCCGGTGTCATTTCGTTTGCGGGAGGTATTTTCAGTAAAGAAGGTCTGCCGTCATACTCTCAGAAGCCTGCCCCTACTCTTTTCTTTCATGGCAGTGCTGACAGGCTTGTTCCTTATGATAAGATAAGATTATTTCAAATTGGCATGTTTGGCTCCAATTCTCTGGTAAAGAGGTTTAAACAGGAACGTTATCCTTATCAGTTTTATAGTATAGAGAATATTGGGCATGAAGTTTCTGAATATCCTATGTTTGAATTCCTTCCCGAAATTGACAAGTTTATAAACGATTTTGTATTAGATCGTAAACAGCTGATGATTGATATCAACTATAAGGATATTATGAGAAAGTCTGAACAATCAGACACACCGGGAAGTTATTACAACTGATATGCAAAAATTCTTAGAAAAATATCTGCTCCCTATAGCAATGGTTGTAGGGATAGCATTTCACAAACAACTTTCTGTCTTTTCTCCTTTTCTTCCATTTCTTCTTGCTTTGATGTTGTTCATATCCTACTGCCGGGTTAGTTTAAACGACATCAAATTAACTAAATTCCATTACATTCTCCTTGCAATCCAATATATTGGCAGTGCTCTGATTTATATAGCACTGCGCCCGATAAATGAGATTTTGGCACAGGCTACAATGATATGTGTATTAACTTCAACCGCAACATCGGCACCAGTTGTGGCCGGCTTACTCGGAGGTAGCATATCGGTAACTGCAGCCTATTCAATAATAAGTAATTTATCTGTGGCATTAATCGGACCGCTTTTCCTCTCAATTGTAGGTGGTACAAGTGAAAATTTTAATTTGTTATCTTCCTTCTGGCACATTTTTCTAAGCGTAATACCAATACTTATAGTTCCTTTTCTTTTTGCACTTTTGCTTCAAAAGAGTGCACCTGTGATTCATAAAAAAGTTCAGAATGCACAGATTGTATCTTTTTATATATGGGCAGCCGCATTAACGATTGTTATTGGAAATGTGACACAATATGTTCGTCTGCAGGATGATGGCAACTACACATTAGAGATAATAATCGCCACTGCTTCAATGATTATATGTGTGTTGCAGTTTTATTTTGGCAGACTTATCGGCAGTAAGTTTGGCAGAACTGTAGCAGGGGGACAGGGATTGGGACAAAAAAACACTGTTCTTGCTATCTGGCTCACTCAAACTTATCTTAATCCACTGGCAACATTAGGTCCCGGAACTTACGTTTTGTGGCAAAATCTGGTTAATTCGTGGCAGATTTGGAGAAATGCCAAACGAAAACAGATAAATTAAATGTTTTTTATCCAAATTAATTTATCTTTGCCTTTTATAATATCTGGATTCCTTATTAATATTTTCTTTTAACATACAGGATCACTAATCAATTAAATATAGTTCGAATCAGCATTATAATTATAATCATTTTCAACCTGATGTATCACTTGAATTAGTATAAAATAACATATTTGAAAATCAATATTTTTAATCCTATGAAAAGAATTTTGACAATAATATTGTTGGTAAGCATTCTAATCCCAATGAATTTGATTGCACAACAGGAAGAAACAGGAGGAGAGTTTTCAATTGACATCAACTTTCGTCCACGTTTTGAATATCGTAACGGTTACAATTACCCGCGACTAGAAAGTGATGATGCTTCAGCTTTTATCTCCAACAGGGCAAGAATAGGTGCAAATTTTGATAACGGTTTTTTCTCTGCAAGAGTGGCTGCACAAGATATATCACTCTGGGGACAGAAGATGCAGAATGATAATGATGGAAGTCGTTTTACCCTGAATGAAGCATGGGGTCAATTGACTCACAACAATTTTTTTGCAAGAGTCGGCAGACAATCATTGAATTACGATGACGGGCGAATACTTTCTGTTTCAAACTGGACTCCCACAGGTATCTGGCATGATGCAATTAAACTTGGTTATGAAGATAATCTGAATACATTGCACTTTATTTTGGCATATAATCAGTCTAGAGAGCTAACAAATGCAGGTACTTTTTACGAAGCTACGGGGCAGCCTTACCAAAACATGCAGACATTGTGGTATCAGTTTCACAACAAAAGTGGTTTCACAGCCTCTGCAGTTTTTATTAATCTGGGCTTTGAAACAGGTGATCCTAAAACACAGATTTCTGATAAGGTTTATATGCAGACTATGGGTACAAATATCGGCTATGAAAATAACCGATTTAATATAATGGGAACTGCTTATTATCAAATGGGAACCAATGCTAATAATCAAAGTGTTAATGCTTATATGCTTGCATTGCGCGGAGGTTATAATGTTAATCCTACTTTTTCATTATATGGGGGAATGGAGTTTCACCCGGGACAGGACTCCGACTCTGATAAAAAGAGGTTTATGGATCTTCTTTATCGCTCAAATCACAGCTTTATGGGTGCAATGGACTATTTTAAAGGTAACGATCCTTACGGCGTTTTTCACAAATACCTTGGACTGAAATGGAATAGCGGCAAAAAACTCATATTGGATCTGAGTTATAATCATTTTAATTCTCATAAAGAGATTGATGTGTCTGGCAAATTGAAAAAAAATCTTGGATCTGAAATAGATTTCAAATTTAATTACCCTATACGAAAATATATCATGCTTGAGGGTGGATATTCATTTATGTTTGCAACGGACGCTATGCCAATTGCTAAAGGTCGCCCAGGTGATCCAGATGCTTGGCAGGACTGGGCTTATATAAGCCTTACAATAAATCCCACTATTTTCAAGGGAAGCTTCTGAAATCGAGTTATAACTTATTTATCCCAAAATCTTATCCATAACAAAATTTGTTCGCATAGCTGTTGTACCGGTACTTATGGGTTCATCACCTTTGCCGTTAAGAAAATTCACGATACTCCGGATAAGATAAAATTGAATATTTTCAGGATTTTCTTCCATAAATTCCTGTACACCTTCAGATGTTTCCAAAAGTATGGGAGAAAAATCGAATGTGGAGCAACTAAGTCTGCCTTTTGTTCCAGTAAAGTAAATCAGATCAGAACGTGTATCTTGAGGTGCAATAAAACTCCAGCTGCCACTACCTAAAACTCCGGATTGGAATCTGAATGAGCCAACAACAGTATCTTCCACGTCATATAAGCCTGCAATGTTATTTTTATAACCTTGTACTTCTTCAATCTCCCCTAACAGATAATCAAGCAGATCCAGCTGGTGTGAAGCAAGATCGTAGAAATATCCGGCTCCTGCGATCTCCTTTTTTACTCGCCAAGGCAAGTTATCTAGGTCAAAATCAGCTTTATAAGGAGGTATAGCAAACTTGATTTGTACTGTTGAAATATCTCCAAGCAGTCCATCATCAATTATTTGTTTAACTCTAAGGAAATAGGGTAAAGTTCTTCGGTAATAAGCAACAAAACACGGTACACCTGTTTCTTTTGAAACTTGATTTATCTGTAAACACTCTTCGAAAGATGCTGCCATGGGCTTTTCGATATATACCGGCTTTCCCGCTTTCATTGAGGCAATCGCATATTCTGCATGAGATCCGGGGGGAGTGGCTATATAAACAGCATTAACCTCCGGATCGTTTATTAGATCGTGTGCATTATTGTACCACCTGTTAATTCTATGGCGCAGCGCGTAATCTTTTGCTTTCTCAGTGTCCCTGCGCATAACTGCAACTACATCTGAACCTTCTACTTTTCTGAATGCCGGTCCACTTTTCTTTTCAGTAACATCACCACAACCAATAAATCCCCATTTAATCATAATCTCTAAATTCAAACTCATATATTAATTCTAACAGATGTATCACAGTTATAAAATTCCTGTTTCAGTAAATCTATTTCTTCTTCTGTAAGAGAGTAATCCAATAATTCCAATAATTATAAATACTATTGCAATATATACAAAAATTGATGATGAATTGTCCATATGTCCATAAGAATGCATTCCGCTAAGAAAATAATTTACGCCGAGATAGGTCATCAATACAGATGAAAAAGCCAATACAGTGGTGAAATTAAATAACCAGTCGTTATTCCACTTTTTCACCAGGTGTAAGTGAGTAACAATAGAATAAACAACTATTGTAATGAGTGCCCATGTCTCTTTTGGATCCCATCCCCAATATCTCCCCCAAGACTCGTTTGCCCAAACTGCTCCCAGGAAAGTACCAATTGTCATAAGTGCCAGTCCTGTCAGGAGTGACATGTTATTTATTATACTCAGTTCTCTTACTCTTAGAGCCATAAAAGGACTATCTTTACTGAAAGACATTATTGATATATTAGTTAATCCAAGCAAAAATGAGATACCAAAAAAGCCATAAGCAGCTACAATTACCGCAACGTGAAACATCAACCAAGGCGAATTAAGGACCGGCACAAGTGTATTTATTTGAGGATCCATCCAGTTGAGTCCTGAAACAAAAAGAATGATACCACCAAAAAGTGTTGCAAGTGCAAGTGTAAGCGCGCTTTTCCTTCCGAAAACAAAACCGGCTAATACTGTAGCCCATGCCACATATACCATAGTTTCGTATGAATTACTCCAAGGAGCATATCCTGAAATATACCATCTCATTCCCATTCCAAAAATATGGTAAATAAAGACTACCACAATTCCGATTATTAGAAAGATAGTTGCAAGACTCATCCACTTTCTTTTATTTATTAACTGTATGAATGCAATAACAAGCAGTAATCCTCCGAAGATAAAATAACCAAGTTTAGTACTATTGAATATGTTGAGATTATTATATTTTATTTCTGCCTTAATCTTTTCAGGGTTTATTAGTGAAGCTTTATCATTCAAGAGCTGATACTCATTGATTAAGTTAAGCAGGTCATCAGGTTTGGTCCAGTTGTTTGTTTGAAGAGATAAACGAACTTCTGACAGGTAATTATGAAATGATTCAGCTATAAAAATTGAGTCCTGCTCAACGAAAACAGACAGATCATCACCCAAATTATACCAAGTGTGTGAAGGATCTGCTGAATGTGGGTAAATTCCCGGTATTACATGTGTGAAAAGTTGATAAATAATATTTACTTTCTCATCAAGTTTAATCAAATCTTTCTCATAAGTTGTGCGGCTATCAGCTGGTTTGTGATAAATACCCTGTAATTGACTTAATAAAAGATAGTTACCTCTTTCATCAAAAAAATGATTGTAGGAAGCATAAGGCTGATCTCCTGATAAAGCAATAAAATTTACCTGCATCCATAATTGAGGCATTGCGAGAAGACTAAGTAAAAATTGATCTGAATTCAATTCGTAAATGGTTGTTTCCTTATGAATTTTACGTAATATTTCAGAAGAAAAAGTGTTCATAGGCATTACCCTGCCACGAAACTGTACAGGTAGTGCGCCAAATTTTTCAGCATGCTCCATCGGGATTTTATTTTTTATGACGACTTCTATTATAGAAGACTCACTAAAATCTTTTCTGGAATTTGAAATCGAATAGTTGGATTTGTTCGTAGTATCTGATTGTATAGCACCGTTTGTATTATTCTGACCGAAACTAAACAGTGGAATAAGTATCAAAACTAACATCACCGATAGCTTTATTATTTTTTCTCTTGTTTCTTTGAGTTGCTCACCAAGCTTTCGAAATCTGGAACCGGGCATTAGAAACATCAATATAAAACCTATCAATAATAAAATATATCCTATGTACGTAATTGTTCGTCCTGCGACATCCTTATTAACTGATAGAATTGTACCTAGCTCATCCTGATCATACGATGCCTGAAAAAAACGATATCCTTTAAGGTCCAGAACATTATTCATAAAAACAGATACTTCTCTGACCTCATCATCTAAATGTACCATGAGGTCACTTTCATAGGAGGAAGGACTGTTTGAACCGGGGTAACGATTTAATCTGAAGTCTTTCAGCTCAAGAATAAAAGGTAATGTTTCAGTTTTTACTCCCTTAGATGTATGCATGACCATTTGGTCAGATTTTTCTCCCTCACGAATATGTATCTGCCCCTCTTTACCAAAAAGAAAAGTTGTGAGAGCACCACCAAGAATCACTATAAGAGCACAATGAATAATTATGAGCGCCCATCTTGTCTTTTTAATATAATTACTTTTAAATAACACAAGCAAGAAGTTAACAACAAGTAGCAATTGCAGTAAAATAAACAAAGGAGAGTAATAGATAAGCATCTTTGCTGCTTGAGTACCAATCTGTTTTTCTATGAATGTTGCTGTTGCTAATCCTATTGAATAGATAAGCATTAAAACAATTGAACCCTTATAAGAGGCCAGAAATTTAAAAAAACGTTCCATGTAGAGTTATATATCAGATATGTAAAAATACAGAAATTGATGCACATATAAAAAAATGGGTGAAAGAAATAACTTCCATCCACCCATATTTTTATGCAGGATATTATAATATTATCAAGCTTCGTCCCACTGTTTACGCAACAATTCTAGTGCAGCAGGTACTACTACCTCACGTTCACCCTGAAGTCCGCATTCAAAACTGACATATTTGTCATATCCAATCATCTTTAACCCTTTGAAACCGTTAACATAATTATCAGCTTCTCCATCTTCTCCCGGCATACTACGACGCTTACGACTGGCCATATGTACATGCTGAAGAAACTCTCCGGCTGATATAAAAGCAGCCATATCAGAGGTCTCTTCCCAGGTCATGTGCCAGAAATCGCCCAAACAAGTTACTCCAGGGTTATTTATATCACGACATATAGATGCAGCATCAGATACCTGTCTGAGATAAAAAGCTTCTCTTCGATTCAATGGTTCTAAAATTACAGTAGTTCCATGTTGTTGAGCAAAAGTCCCCATTTCATCAAACTGTTCGCAAAGGAAATCACGTGTCTCCTGTGTGTGAGGCATTACCGGAACCTGACTGTTAAAAGCCGGTACGATAATAACACCTGTTGATTCAAACTCACCTGCAGCAATTATTAGTTGAGCCATTGTATCACGACACAATTTACGTACTTCGGGATCTGTTGAAAGAATAAAACCATCAAAGCCTGCACAAACAGCACTTACTTTAATATTTCGTCCCTTGAGAGCCTCTTTAAACTCCTCTTTTCTCTGCAGAAGAGGTTTGCCGTGAGGTTCAAATCCTACAACATTATGCTCTTCCATGAAATCGAACTTTTCTTTCAGGTTAGCTCCCGGAGCTGTACCTTCCTGAAAAGAGATATTTAGCTTTGCATTTCCTGTAACATTAGCTTCTTTGGTTTTTGTTGAAGCAAATGAGTTACATCCACCAACTGCCAGGGCTGCAGAACCGGCAATTGTAGTTTTTAGAAATTTCCTTCTGTCTAATGTCATAAGCTTTTATTTTTTTGCACTTCCGGGAACCGGAACAGTAAATCCTGACATATCCATCTTGCCAATATTCATGTCAGCAGGAGTATAATTAAGTGGTGATGCAGTCATTGCGTCCCAGGTAACTTCCTGACCTGTATAGGCTGACTCTCGTCCCATTATTGCAGCAAGGTTAGATACAGCAGTTTCTGATGCTTGTTCAATAGGGCTGTTGCCTCTAATGCTATTGATTAAATTAACATGCTCAAGTGTATAAGGGTCAGTCTGCTTGTAAAGAGTTTTTTCTGTTTCACCATCATATTGCCATATCACGTTACCTGCAAGATCTTTAATAACATGTCCGCCATTACTTGACCATGAGCCTTTTGTACCCTGTATGAATTCACTTACATTGTTTGCACAACCATCAATCTGGCGACACATGCTATGTAGATGAATACCATTCTCCATTGTAAAATCTATACTGAAATTATCATATTGATCACCTGTTACACGACGCTGACGAGAACCAAAACCTACTGCACTAACGGGCTTTAGTCCTGAGAACCATGTAAATACATCAATATTATGAACATGTTGTTCTACAATATGATCACCTGATAGCCATTTCCAGTTAACCCAGTCGCGTACCATGAATTCGAAATCACTCCATTGAGGCTGGCGTTCACGATACCACAACATACTTTGATTCCAGTATACTACACCTCCGGTGATTTCACCTATTGCGCCATTCATGATCTGCTTAAAGGATTCAACATAGCTTCTTTGGTGATGTCTTTGTGTACCTGTGACTACACGAAGATTTTTAGCTTGTGCCTGTTTAGCTGCTGCAACAATTGTACGGTATCCAGCTGCGTCGACGCAAATTGGTTTTTCAAGGAAACAGTGTTTGTTTTTCTCTACAGCATATTTAAAGTGTTCTGCACGGAAAAATGGAGGTGTACAATCGAGAAGCACATCGATATCACTATCAATCACCTGTTTGTATGCATCAAGACCAACAAAGCGCTTTTCAGAAGGAATATCTATATTCTTCTCTGATTTTAATTTTTCTGCAAGTCCATCTACCCTGTCCTGAAAAACATCACCTAAAGCTACAATAGTAACACCATTAGCAGCATTAAGAAAATTGAAAGCAGCTCCTGAACCTCTTCCGCCACAGCCTACAACTCCGGCTCTTAATTCTTTTCCGTCAGTTGCGAGATCAGGCAACTCGGGTATGTAATAACTACCCGGCTCTCTTAAAGGAGCTCCGGCTCCACCTTTCTTTTCACTTCCTCCACTGCAGGATGTCAGCAATCCTGCTGACCCTGTGCCAATTACACCCACTGCTCCTGCTACAGCAGAAGTCTTAAGGAATGATCTTCTGGTTAAATTATTCTCTTTTTTCATTTTGGATAAATATTATATAAAACAAATAAATTAGAAATTTTTCAGTTAGTTTTAAAATTCAGATTCACATACAACGCGGAACCCAATACCTTTAATATCAGAATACCACCAAATACTTTTTGGTTGCTGCGGGTCAGTTCTCAACCAATCATCATGGTGTGTTTGAAAACGAGAAGCACTGCGTACTTCTGCAGCATCAGAATTGTAATATCCGCCACGTACTACCCATTCCTCACCTTCTGTAACTACCGGATTTACTGTTACACCGGTTCTTTTATTGTAAGCATCAGGATCATATTTGTCGGCTGTATATTCGAGTACATTACCCAACATATTTTTCAGTCCAAAAGGATTAGGCATTACCTCAGAAGGTAGTTGGGTACGTCCGCTACTATTATAATCATAAACTACATAATAACTTATACTGTCCGTCTTAGGCTTAAAAATATTCCTCATAAATCCCTGATTTGAGAATTCCTTAGGATTTCCCGGGAAAAAATATGCCGATTCAGTTCCACCTCTTGCAGCATATTCCCATTCTGCTTCAGTCGGCAATCTATATTTCTTACCTGTTTTCTCAGACAACCACTGACAGTATGTTTCAGCTGCATAATGAGTCATAGTAATAGCAGGTCTGTCACCCTGTCCCCAACCCTGGTCAGGATATCCAAACGGTGGTGTAGGACCTGAGATTGCATCAACACCCAAGGCATTAAGATTATTTTCGTATACTACTTCTGGTGGTGTTCTTCCCTCACTCATAGTCTCAGCATAAAAAGCCCAATACTGATCCCATGTTGTTTCTATTTCAGCCATAAAGAAAGGACTGACTGTAACCTCGTGCTGAGGTGATTCATCAGAATTTCGGAAAGATTCTTTTTCGGGACTTCCCATCTTGAATGTACCACCATCTATTGCAATCATATTAAATGATATTGCTGTTCCAGGAATCTGTTCCCTGAAATCAGCAAAAGTAGCAATCTGAGTAGCTTCTTTGAAATATAGACTAGTGTCCACATCGTAGGCTCCAGACATTCCGGGAATTCCTACCATCTGCCCATGAGCATAATTTGGATTATAGTGCCCGGCATCCAAATGGCAACTAATACATTGTAAATCGAGTTTTTCGGCATTTTCTTCGTAATAAAGATGTGCTGTAATACCGTCATCAGTAACACCTTCAGGAAACAGATTCTGGTGACATTTCACACAGGATTCATTTGGAATATACTTAACTGCATGCTCCAGCTCTGATTTTTGTTCCCAATTAAAATCTGCACTATCTTTTGTAAGGTATCCCCAAACATCCCGTGCGCCTAAAACTGCTTTCGCAGAATAATGAGCCCATGTATTGTCAGTTGGCGGGAGATGACAATCAACACAGTTAACCATCACCCCACTTCCATTATTCACGTGTACTGAAAGTTGCCAACTTTCCTCAGCATGTGGATGAACATGACAAACCATACAAGATTCGTTTGTAGAAAAATATACTGAAGTCTGGTACAAGGCAGCGACAAATACAACCCCTATTGTTATTCCTGTTGTCAGGATAAAACCTTTTCGTTGATGAAATTTCTTTTTGGGTTTGTTTTTCCTCTTTGAAATTTTCGACATTGTAGTTTATGATATGAAAAATATGATTAAAGCTTCCAAAAAGAAAGCATAAAGTCCATAAAAGTACAAAAAATTTATAATAACAGAGAAAATAAATGTATAAAATGCACTTTCAGGGACATATTATCTATTATTCACATAAAATAATAATTTTTTAAAGCCTGATCTATCAATAAGACAACAAACAGTAGCAATTGCTACTGTTTGTTGCTTAAAAAAGATTATAAAAATTAATTAATTACTCACCCATACCCGGATTCTGTTCAAGATTAGGATTCCTTTTTATCTCTTCTCTTGATATAGGTGCAAAATACATTTTATTTTCCCATCTGCGATTCTCTCTAAAAGACAGATCTGTTACTATATAATAGTAATTATACTTTTCCTCGTTATGTATATAGGGCTTTGATTGAGTCTGTCCCGGTTTTAACAATCCAAAGATCTCTATACCGGTAAGTTGCTTATTATTTGTTACTGGAGCAATCATCCATCTACGCACATCGAAATAGCGGAATGACTCATAAGCAAATTCTACTCTCCTTTCGTGACGCACGAATTCTCGCATGTTTACTTGATTAAAGGATTTTCCTTGTGCGATAAGTGCATCCTTAGTACTTAACAAACCTACTCTACCTCGAACTGCATCCAGATATTCAACAGCTTCATCTAATTCGTTCAACTCAATATAAGCCTCAGCAGCAATAAGATACATCTCTGCTAAACGTATATAAGTCCAGGGGACTTCCTGAGGAAAGTTTTGTGCATCAATTGTAGGGTCAATTAATTTTTTCTCATAATATCCTGTCCAGGAACCATTCCAGTCTTCAATAGGACCTTTACGGGTATCAATACCCCACATACCTTTGATTGTTTTATTTGTACCGTCAGGCAAGTCTACTTTTAACTCAGTGTCACCATCTGTCATTTCGTAGAAACCTGTTTGTAAGTTACCAAGTGGTGTAGGATCCAAATCAAAAGCATCAGCAGGTCTTGGCCTTCCCCAGTCATTACCATCAGTTGCAACTGTTGCATAAAATCTTGGATCTCTTCCATTGTATGGATTACCTATTTGCCACTCTTCAGGTTTTGTCATACCCTCAGACAGGGTTCCGTCCTCGAATTCAAAAGACATCACCAAATCTTGTGTCGGGGTAGTACCTGCCCAGTTGTGGTAGCCGTTCGGACCATGCCATAAACCCATTTGATTCCAGTCTCCCAAAGTACCATATTGACGCGTAAAAATCTGCTCTTCATTGTTTTTTGTAATTATTGAGTTGAACTTTATCGCTCTTTCGGTATTTAATCCATCACCACAATCAATAAGAGCATAAGTGCCACTATTAATTACTTGATCTGCCGCTGTTATTGCTGCTCTGTAAAGAGCCCCTCTATCACCTTCATACTGATTTGCAGGTAAGGTATTTACAGTTCTGTCTGCATATAAGGGACTGGCAACATGTAACAGCATCCTGGCCTTAAGTGCAGTTGCAGCACCTTTTGTAGCTCTGCCTAATTCAGAGGTAGCAGGGAGATATTTTTCTGCTTCTTCACAATCAGCTATAATAAACTCAAGACACTCTTTCATGTTATTGCGAGGTATCTGCATTTCTTCAATCTGATCCATTTCATATGGTACATCTACAATTGGCACACCGCCATAACCACGAACTAGCTCTGAGTATAGATAGGCACGTAAAAAATATGCTTCACCCTTCATCTTGTCTGTACTGTAACCTTGTCTTGGTGGCACATTATCAACATTTGCAATAACAATATTGGCATATCTTATACCTCTGTATCTGTCCACCCATCTAAATGGGTTGTTACCATTATTATACCATTGTAAATCACTTTCTGAAACAGCAGCTGTATTTACAGCAACCTGACCATAATTGTGTGTGAAATAGGCATCATCTGTTAAACCATCTAAAGTATGTTCACTTGCTCCTGACCGTACAGATGCGTAAATTCTGTCTACAAACGCCTGCGTTAAGCCTGCATCTGAAAAAACTGCTTCTTCAGTATATTCGTTTGTGGGAGTCAAATCCATAAAATCCGAACAAGATATTACTAATGGAAGAATCAGTATGATTATAAATATATATTTTATCTTTTTCATATCTATTATTTTAAAATGTTAAAGAAACACCCACATTCATTACTTTCCTTTGAGGATAGTTTTGTCCTGTAGCATCACCTTCCGGATCCTGAACTTTAACCTTATCAAAGGTTAATAAATTGGTCGCGTTTGCAAAAATACGCATGTCAGTAATTCCCGCTCTTTCAATAAATGGAGAATTAATTGTATATCCTAATTCAATATTTTTCAGACGCACGTAATCAGAGTTATAAAGGTAGTATGTGTTTCTGTTAGATACCCAGTATTCATTCTCCCTATTGTAAACTCGCGGATTTACAGAACTTGGATTTTCGGGGGTCCATCTGTTCTCATATGTCATTTTGTAGAAGTTGCCTGCTTCACCGGCTCTCTCACGCCAGATATATGTTTCTCCACCTAATGCCCCCTGAAACAAAGCCATGAAATCAAAATTTCTCCACTGAGCACCAAATATAAGTCCAAAAATTAATCTTGGCTCCGCATTTTTATCACTTCTGACTCTGTCATCAGCATTAATCTTTCCATCTTTGTTATAATCCAGGAATCTTATATCTCCGGGTCTTGCATTCGTCCAATGAGGGTATGCATCAACATCAGCTTGATCTTTAAATACACCGTCATATATATAATATAAAGATGTACCAGCAGGTTTTCCTGTTGATCTCTGCCATTCGGGTATTCCCGGTGTCTCATCCCAGAAAAGTATCTTATTCTTTGCATAAGTTGTGTTTAAAGAAATATTATAATCAAATTCACCTTTTCTGTCTGACCATGCTATCATTGATTCAATCCCCCTATTCTCCATCTCTCCAAGATTTTCTCTTGGCAAAGTAATACCTGAAGTTTCAGGAAGAGATGCATTGCGATAAATCAACATATTTGTACGTTTATGATAGAACAAATCTGTCTCCCATGTCAAACGGTTTTTAAGAAACTGAAAATCTAATCCGAGATTATATGTTGTTCCAACCTCCCAGGTAATATTTGGATTAGGTGTTCTGGTAGGTTGTAAAGTTTTAGCAAAACCATTACCAAACAGATAGTCTGTACCAAAACCGTAAGTATTCAGATATTGTATTGAACGGTCGAGATTACCATCTGTATTTAAAAGAGCATCGTTACCAGTTTGAGAAACAGATCCCCTTAATTTGAAATATTCTATAAATGGAACACCTTCTTTCCACCATCCCTCTTCTGAGACTCGCCAGGCAGCTGAAATGCCAGGAAAGAAACCATATCGTTCTTCTTTTGGAAAACGATAAGAGCCATCAAAACGCCAAACAAATTCTACAATATATCTTTCCAAATAGTTGTAATTAAATCTGCCAAAATAGTTCAAACGTGCTTCTTCCCATGTGTCGCCGGAATTACTCATATCTTTCACTCCCCCGGCATTCATATCATCGATTTTATCTGATAGAAAATATTTTCTGAATGCACTTCTCCATGCCTGTTGTCTGTATTCACTTTCAACACCTGCCGTAACACCTACTGTATGATTATTAAAAGTTCTATCATAATTTGCAACCGCATTTAACATCCAAAAAGTCTGATCTGTCAGCTGTTCGGTCAATTCAGGTGTTCCGGGACCTCTTAAACCGGGTGTTAAAACATGTTCCTTATTACCATCCCAAGAATAAAGCGTCCAGGGTTTATTAAACAACTTCCTTACTTTAAAATACTTATCATAAGTACCACTTGTTGTAAGTGACAAACCTTCGACTCCGGGTATTTTGAAAATTGCCCTTAGTGTATTTTGAATGAAATAATCTTTTTGTCTGTCATAACCAGTTGCATCAGTACCAGTCACTACCGGGTTATCACCATATTCAATATCAGGACCCGGTTCTCCTGAAGGCCAATAAGCCGGTAACGTTGGCTTACTTCTTGTAAGTGCTGAAAATATAGAACCGGCACTTTTTGTTGGATATTGACGATACTCCATGCGTCCAATATTTCCATAAGACAATTTGATATAATCATTAATAGTTGCGTCCAAATTAACACGAACACTATATTGATCATATCTGTTAGCTGAATTCTTGTATATACCATCTTCACCATTTGCAGCAAGATTTATATAATACTGGAATTTATCTGTACCACCGGAAAGACCCAAATCATGACGATACATAGGAGATGCGTCTTTTATAGTTTCAGTAAACCAGTTTGTATTTGGATAACCCCATGGATCCGAACCATCTTTAAATTTCTGAAGTTCCTCATCATTATAAACCGGATCTCCTCCAACATTTGTATTAATTTCATTCAACAATGTGGCATATTCAAATGCATTAGCCATTTCAGGTAGTCTGGTTGGAGTTGAAAAACCGTAATTTCCGGTATAATTTATTGTAGGCTTACCCGCCTGCCCTCTCTTTGTTGTTACCAAAATAACACCATTTGCAGCACGAGACCCATAAATAGCAGCTGCAGCATCCTTCAATACAGAAATCGATTCTATTTCATTTGGATTTAATCTATCAAGTCCGCCCGTGCGTCCTGGAACACCATCAATAACTATCAGAGGATCATTACTTCCTAACGAATTTCTTCCGCGAATACGAATAGTAGTACCTCCGCCTCCCGGTTCGTCAGCTCTCTGAAAACCTATCACACCCGGCATACGACCAACCATTGCATTTGTCAGGTTGGTAGTCGGTGAAGCTTCTAAGTCTTCACCTTGTACAGTAGCTACTGATCCTGTTACAGTAACTTTTTTTTGTACACCGTAACCTACGACAACTAGTTCATCAATAACTCTTGTATCTTCAATAAGTGTAATATTAACAACTGTTTTGTCTCCAACGGGAATCTCCTCAGATAGATAACCAATATAAGAGAAAACGAGTACATCGTCATTATTAGCGACACCAAGTATATAGGTTCCGTCTACATCTGTTACAGTACCGGCAGTGGTACCTTTTACAACAATATTCACACCAATAAGTGGCTCACCATCAACATCAATAACAGTACCTGTCACGGTTTTTTGTGCAAAAACAGTATATGCAGATAATGTGAAAATTACCAACAATAAAAGACGATTCACCTGAGTCTTTATAACTCCAGTTATCGTTTTAAAATCTCTAAATGTTTTATTCATGTTTATTGAATTATTAATAAAAAAAAATGGTCTTATATCTCTGGATAATTATTGATTATATATGTCTTAATAAATCATAGGCAATCAGTTTAAGTTATTTGATAATATTTTTTTCTCTCTCCTTAAAAAGTAATACGAATCCTATCAGGAAAATTATTGCCATTATAAAAGGTACAGTCCACACAGATACCCAATTATATGATCCATCACTGGAAAAGTTGTCAACGACATTACCGGCTACAAATGTTCCTATATATTTCCCCACACCGTAAGTTGCAAATGTGATAAGTCCCTGCGCAGAATTCCGTAAAGTAGAAGGTGATTTTTCGTCTACATAAAGCTGACCTGCTACAAAGAAAAATGTGAAACAAAATCCATGAAGCGGTAAAACTGAATAAATAAAACCACTTGAACCGGTTTGAGCTCCAAGAGCAAAGAATCCATACATTAGTATCCAAGCTACAATAGCAGCGACGATACTTCCCTTATATTTAAGTACTTTAAAGAAGAATGGAAAAGTAAATAAAAATATTACTTCTGCTATTTGTCCTAGACTCATTGCTGCAGCAGCGTTACTAATTCCTTCATCTACAATAAAGAGATTTGTAAATGAATCATAGAAAGATAGTGGTATGCAAATCAATGCTGAAAATATTAATAGCGTAAGGAACGACTTATCTTTTGTAAGCTTAAAAGCGTCAAATCCAAGTATATGTCCGATATTTACTTTCTCAATTATCCTAACAGGTTCCTTATAAGGCAGAGTCAATGCATAAATACCTGATAACAAAGAAACAGAAGAAGCTATGAGAAAGGGGGTAGAAAAAGCCTCTAGCTTGAAAGCACTTATTAATAATCCTGCACCTATCCAACCGAAAGAGCCAAAAAGGCGAATTCTGGAAAATTCTTTGGAGGGATCTTTAAGATTTTCAAATGAAATTGAGTTGCACAGAGACATTGTTGGCATAAAACAAATTGTATATGCCAATAATACCGGGAAAAACAATGTGAAATTATCAATTCTTGTTAACCAGAAAAGTAAAATTGCACCAATAATATTTAGGAAAGCCAGTACTCGATTAGGTGAAAAAAAACGATCGGCAATCATTCCTACCAAGACTGGTGATATAATAGCAGCAATAGCTGCAGTTCCATAAGCAAGACCAATTTGAACTCCAGAAAAATTTAAGGTCTGACCTAAATATGTTCCCATGGTTACATACCACGATCCCTGAATGAAAAACTGTAAAAACATCATAAGAGATAGTTGTATTTTACGTTTACTATTTGCCATTTTTTTTTGAAATTTAAATTAAAGTATATTTATTGTAAAGCTTAACTTATACTCCTTATCAGAAAACCTGTATTTATCCAAAGGTCGGGCTCCCCATGAGTTAAGACCTGCAACACCTCGCTGAAAAAGATCCACGCAGAGTACTGTTTCTTTTCGTGGAATTATATCTGACCAGTGTTGCTGTTTTTTTGTCATTCCCGGATCAAGGTCTTCTGGTTTGTAATTTGTTGCACTGACAGATAGAGGCTGGGAACCTTCAACCTGTATACCATTTCCATTTTCATTTGTCAGAGCAATCCATCTAACATCAGTTCTATTACCTGTTTCTTGTGGCCGGTAGTATTGATAAGCCTGATCAATGACAAACCCATCCCATATACCCATAAAAGTATCACCATTTCTATCTATATAATTTTCACGAGGACCACGTCCGTACCAGTTAACATAATCGTACTGTTCAGGTAAAACCATTAACATACCAAACCGCATCATCTCAGGAAGCTCGTTGCTTTGTGCTTGATAATGAAGATTTGTAGTTAGACTACCATCGTTGTTTACAACATATACTATATCAACAAAAGCTTCGATCCCTCTTAGCTTCGCTCTATAATTGAATATAGCACCATTAGAATCTTTGTTATTACCACGATAAGTATAAATCACATTATTTCCGGCAGCTTCCCATAGACGAAGATTATATTGCTCATTAGAGCCAAAATCATTATCAATAGCTGCTCTCCAAAAATTTAACCTTGGCAGTTCTCTGAAAACATTTTGGCCTTCAACCTTTATACTGATAAGTGATCTGCCATCCTTAAGTGAAAAAACATACTCTTTATCACCGGAAGTAACTATAGCAACCTCATCTTCTAATTTAATATCAATAACACCTGTTTTGCTTTTATGAACAAAGTAATTATTGAAGTCAAACTCAAACTCCTCTTTTGCTACTTCAAACCCGGGTTCAATAAATTGATTTCCCTGTTTATCATAAGCAAATATCTGAAGATAATATTCAGCACCTTCTTCAGATTGAAGATCAGGTAATTCGAGCTGTACATCTTTTCTAGAGTCAGCAGGTACTTCCACCATAAAACTACCTTCTGTTAAAATTTCACCATTCTTCAGTAAAACCCATTCATATTCATGAGAATCATTAGTAATATCTGTAAACTTATAGTCATTGATTACTGTAATGAGTCCTTTATTCAGATCTTTTGAATCAAATAATATATTCTGATAAACTTTTTTAACAATGTAAGTATGTGGCATATAGTCCTGATCTGGAGTAATAAGACCATCCATACAGAAATTTCCGTCATTTGGCAGATCATAACCATTTAAATCTCCGCCATAAGCCCAATAGAAACGACCATGTTCATCCTGTGCAGGGTAGCCATGATTATACCATTCCCAAATAAACCCACCCTGCATATTTTTACTGCTTCGCATCAGATTCCAGTATTCCTGAAAATTACCCATACTGTTCCCCATAGCATGTGCATATTCGCACATAATGTAAGGTTTTCCCAGATCTCTTGCTGCATCTCGTTTCATGCTTTCCCAGGAAGGATACATAGGACAAAAGATATCAGTATTTCTATCTCTCTGATGGGCTTGTTCGTATTGTACAGGGCGACTCGGATCTCTCTCTTTTGCCCAATCGTACATATCGAAAAATGCTTTTCCATTACTAGCTTCATTTCCCAGCGACCAAATTATTACAGAAGGATGATTTTTATCTCTCTCAACTAACCGATACATTCTGTCCAAATGTTGTCCGCGCCATTCAGGAAAATTTGAAACGTTGTCCGGACCATAACCCAGCCCATGTGATTCCAGGTTAGCTTCATCAACAAGATATATTCCATATTTATCACAAAGTCTGTACCATAAAGGAGACTGAGGATAGTGAGATGTGCGTACAGCATTAATATTCAACTCTTTCATAAGTTGAATATTGCGCATCATTATCTCTTCATTCACAACATTTCCATTATTGGTATTAAATTCGTGAAGATTTACTCCTTTCAGGAATATTTTCTTACCATTTATAAAAAGCTGACCATCATTAATTTCTACTTTACGAAATCCTATTTTACTTGATGTTGTCTCTATCAGATTGCCTTTTTCATCCTTTAAAGTCAATAACAAAGTATATAGATTAGGTGTTTCAGCAGTCCATTTTAGAGGATTCAGTACTGTACCGTATAGATTAACTATTTCCTCTCCTTCGGCTATTATTTCTGTTGTTTTTGTCCAACTTGAAACGCGCTTTTTGTTTTCATCTAAAATAGAAACAGTAATCTCCCTGGCTTTTTTTTGATTACTATAATTTTTTAATGAAACATCAATGCTGAATATTCCATTCTCATAATTTTTATCCAGATCAGGTTTAGCGAAGAAATCCCTTATCCTGGTATCATCAGTACTATACAAATAAACATTCCTGTTGAATCCAGCTAAACGCCATTTATCTTGGTCTTCAAGGTAAGAGCCATCACTAAATTTGTGAACCTGACAAGCAAGCAGGTTTTCACCTTCGCGAATGTATGGTGTTATATCAAACTCAGCTGGACTTTTATCGTTTTTATTAATTCCAACTTTTTGTCCGTTTACGTAAACATACATAAAATTTGTTCCACCTTCAAAATGCAAAAACACACGTCTGTTACTCCAGTTTTCCGGGATAGTAAATGTATGTCTATAAGTTCCAACTGGTGAAAAATCAGGATCAATATGCGGAGGTTTAGCAGAAAAACCGAAACCAATATTAACATACATAGGTGTACCATAACCATTGAACTCCCAATTACCGGGCACTGGTATCGTTGCCCAATCTTCATCAATAAAACTTTCACTATAAAAATCAGCCGGAATATCGGCTACTGTTGGAACCCATTGAAATTTCCACTCTCCATTTAATGATTGATAATAGGGGGATTTTTCATACAAATCGATAATTGCGGCATCCTCATTTGTGTAAGGTATCGAAGTAGCCCTTGTTTTTTCAAGGTTTACTGCAAATATTTCAGGATTCTCCCAATCGAGAACAACTTCTTGTGCATAAAAAGTGGTAGTTGACATCAATGCGATAACAAATAAGTTAAATGTGTTTTTCATTTTTTCAATTGTTTTAACCACACAATGGCTGATTAGACAAATTGTGAATACTTACGTGTATTTTTACACAAATTTCATAAATATATTTTAATTTCAAAATAACAATAGATATATTTTATATGTACATCTATCTTTATAAGATACATTAATGAATGCAAAGCGTCTTATTTAAGACATTTTGATATACATTATTACATACTTACATTTTGAAATTCCAGCTACGTTGAATATATTTGCTTTTTCTTAGTTCTTCTATAGACTCTATATCCTCCTTTTGAAGTTTAAACATCACATCGATATTAAAATAGGCTAAAAGCCTCTCCTTAATAATTTCTAAAAACTCATTTGTATCGGGTGCATTTCCACACTTTTTTAACAGGTACGTTTTAATGTTAATTACAGGACTTGGCACAGATGCTGTTGCTCTTTTTATAATATTTTTCTGTTTTGATGAGAGAGCTTTTTGCAGTACTCCTAAATCTGCGTCATACAAAAGTGTCCCATGGTGAAGCTCTCTTCCACGAGAAACATGTGATGCTGTTCCTGATATTTTATATCCTTCTAACCATATATCTTTTCGTTTCCCAATATTAACAGGAATACCTAAAGTATAAAGCGTGTCAACTATTGGAGTAAGAAAATTAGCACTTAAAGGTTCATCCGTTTTATTATGTATAAATGAATAATTAAGGTTTCCACTATCATGATACACGGCTCCGCCGCCTGATAAACGTCTAATTACAAATATTCCTTTATCGATACAAAAATCTATATCAACTTCATTAAGAACAGCCTGATTAGAACCAATTATTACACTAGGATCATTAACATACAGAAATAGGAAATCTTCAGTTTTGTTGCTAAAGAGATATTCTTCCGTTGATAAATTAAATGATGGCGTTGTATAAGGAGAAATAACAATATTCATGACTAATAAACTGTTACCTTTTCAACAATTCCCTAGCCTTTTCAATAATAGTATCTCTGTTATTCTCTTTGTCTTCTTGCAGCATACTAACATAAATATCAGGCTCCACGCCAAATTCAATATGCTCCTTTTCTGCATTTAATATTGGTGATGCAGAAAAACGTATGGACCACCCATTGGGTAATTCTGATGAAAAAGGCAATCCACTGCCACCTCCGGTTTTGTCTCCAATAACTGTTATTTGTGGTGCATATTTCATTATGCTTACAAATTCGTTCGTAGCACTGTAACAGCCTCTGTTAGTTAGCACAACAACAGGTTTCTGAAACCTCACACGATCCGAGCTCTCTAAATATTTAGGATACAGTTCTGAAAAATCGTTGTGCCCTGGTCCTATTTTGTGAGATATATAACCTATATGTGTACGCTCATTAAAAAAACGACTTGCAATTTTATCTACATTCACAAGACTTCCCCCTCCATTATTTCTCACATCGATAATCAGACCACTGCAAAGTGCCATTTTCATTAAGATCAGATCAAGACTTGCGTTTCCTACGTCACTAGAAAAACTTCCATAATACAAATAACCTACGTTATCTTCCAGAATCTTATATGACATACCTGAAACACGACTATACTCTGTTTCATTTCCTAGATACACTTTTTGAATATCAATATCAAAATTAGCAGGATAATTCTCCTGCCATTCCCAATAACGTGTAATGTCGTGAGATGCGGATAAGTTAACATGTCCATCCTTAAGTTCAGCAAGCATTTGGCCCATAAGTTTAAAAAGTCCCTCACTGCTCATATCAGATGTTACACGAGAGCTGTATTCATCATAAATTCTGTCCCAATCAATACTCTTATACTCAAAGAAACAGTAATTTCTATCAATAATATCCCATAATGCATCAAAATTGCCTTTTGGATTATTATCGAACTGTAGATTCATATCGACACATCCCTGGAAGAAAAAAAACAACAGGAAAATAAGTGTAAAATACTTACTTTTAAGCCTCATCTGTACACTATCTGTTATTAATCAAATACACGGAATCTTATTAATTCTCTTTTCATGTCTGCCACCCTCAAATGATGTAGTAATGAACACTTTAAGTATCTCATACAACTCTTCGTTAGTGAGAAATCTTCCAGGTAGTGATAATATATTTGCATCATTATGAGCTCTGGCATAAAATGTTACCTCAGGGTTCCAACAAAGAGCAGCTCTTATACCCTGATGTTTATTCATCGTCATATTGATTCCGTTTCCGGTTCCGCAGATAGCAATTCCAAACCTGCATTCACCACTTTCAACGGCTAAAGCCAGTGGATGTGCATAATCTGCATAGTCTGTACTTTCTTCTGAGTAGGTTCCGAAATCCTTATATTTAAGACCCATATCTTCAATCACCTTTATTATGTAATTCTTTGCGGTGAAACCAGCATGATCAGACGCAAAGCCGATGGGTTTATCTGTGTTGTTAAATTCTGACATAATCAATTTTTTTTAGTGTTGATTTTAAAGCTCATAAAAGCTTTTTAACCTGTTCATAAACGTTTTTCCCTGTATATCCAAGCTTTTCATCAAGTA
>ENA-UOOM01000451-UOOM01000451.1-fermentation-metagenome-genome-assembly--contig:-NODE-451-length-47967-cov-84.976812_pt1 | contig 47967 bp, 38 predicted proteins | sample MGYA00245781_ERZ724031 | MGnify/ENA primary metagenome ERZ724031 (study PRJEB28704, sample SAMN03018317) | fermentation metagenome | biome: anthropogenic terrestrial biome; feature: soil; material...
GTTTTTTCACAGTAAATTGCATTTTACTAATAGATTTCATATAATCAGTCTTAATAATAAACTAAAACCAATATTAAGGAGAATAATGGAAACCAAAACCTATTCCATCCCCAATATAAGTTGTATACACTGCGTCAACCGGGTTGAGCAAGCTTTGTTAGCCATTGAAGGGGTAGACTTCGCTGAAGCTGACCTTGTGGCTCACACCGTGACTGTTGATTTGGAAGAACCAGCGAACGATCAAATCATTCGCCAGGCTTTGGAATCGATCGGATATCCGGCAACTTTATGAGCGAAAAAGAACACGTCAACCTGCCCATTTTGGGCATGACCTGCGCGAATTGCGCGGTTAGTGTTGAACGTGCCTTAAAAAGAACGGAGGGGGTGGACGAGGCACTGGTCAACCTGTCTTCAGAACGAGTGGCTGTCAGCTATGACAGCGACCAGGCGGAATTGAACGACCTGGTCCACAGCGTTCGGGATGCTGGTTACGATGTGGCAACCGGTGAAGCAGTTTTCTCGGTTCCGGAACTGACCGACCCGGTCAACGCCCAGCGATTGGAAAAAGCACTGGAAAACAAACCGGGCATCCTCTCCAGCCAGGCTAACCCTGTGGCTGAAAAATTGAGCCTTGTTTATGTGCCCACGATTACAAACGTGAATGAAATCATGGAACTGGTCACAAAAGCTGGATTCAGACCGACTCTGACCGACCGCGACCTTGACGACCCGGAGTCGAAAGCGCGCCAAAGGGCGATCGAGGAACAAAAACGCCTGCTGATCATCTCGTTGGTGCTGACCATCCCGGTTTTCATCCTGCAGATGGGCAGCGAATTTGGTCTTCTGCCGGATTCAATCAGCCAGGCGCCCTGGCTCAACTGGGTGCTGTTCGCGCTGGCGACGCCGGTTCAGTTTTATGTTGGGCGTTCCTATTATGTTAACGCTTGGAAAGCGCTAAAAAATGGCTCTGCCAATATGGATGTTCTGGTCGCGCTGGGCACGTCCGTTGCCTACTTTTTCTCAGTCTTTGTGATGCTTGGGATATTGCCCGGGATGGTCTATTTTGAGACTGCCGCGATGATTATCACGCTGGTCAGGCTCGGGAAATACCTGGAAACCAGGGCAAAATCTGGCGCAGGCGACTCGATCAAGAAACTGCTCAGCCTGAAACCATCCAAAGCGCGCATTCTGCGCGATGGGCAGGAAGTGGAAATCGACTCGGGCGACCTTGTCCCCGGCGATCTTATTGTCGTCCGTCCCGGTGAAAAATTGCCTACGGATGGTATTGTCGTTGAAGGGCAGTCCAGCGTGGATGAGAGTATGCTCACCGGGGAATCGAAACCGATCGATAAAAACAGCGGCGATGAGGTTTTTGGAGCAACGCTCAACAAAAACGGACGAATCGTTTTTAAAGCCACCAAAGTCGGTCGGGATACCTTCCTGAGCCAGATTATTAAGATGGTTGAGGATGCTCAAACCAGCAAAGCACCCATCCAGCAACTGGCAGATAAAATTTCAGCTGTTTTTGTGCCAATTGTGATTGGTATTGCTGCTTTGACCTTTGTGATCTGGTATTTTGTGATACCACCACCCGCCCAGCAAACCTTGCACGGGACAATCACACCCCTTGCGAATGCGATAATCAACACAGTGGCAGTCCTGGTAATTGCCTGCCCCTGCGCCATGGGTCTGGCAACGCCAACCGCCGTGATGACCGGCACAGGCAGAGCCTCTGAGCTGGGAATTCTGTTCAAATCCGGGGAAGCGTTGGAAGCCACCGGAGGCGCCGACACAATCTTGTTTGACAAAACCGGCACTCTCACGGTTGGCAGACCGCAGCTTACGGATATCCAGCCGCGCTCAGACCGGTATTCAAAGGAAGAGCTGCTTAATCTGGCTGCTTCAGCCGAAAGTGGCAGCGAGCATCCCTTGGCAGACGCGATTGTCGCCGAGGCGACTATGCGCAATCTGACCCTGCACACACTGAGCGCTTTCAGGAATTATCCTGGCAAAGGTATTCGCGCGACTATTGATGGAAAAACTGTCCTGGTGGGCAACAGCCGCTTCATCAGCACGCAAAGCGTTGTGATTCCGGACGAAACCATCCAGAAAATGAGGTCGCTCGAAGCAGAAGCCAAGACGGTCGTGCTAATCGTTGTCGATGGTGAAATTGAAGGCTTGTTCGGGATCACCGATGCGCTCAAATCGACCTCCGCCCAGGCTGTAGCTGAATTGCAACAAGCTGGGCTGACCACGGGCATGCTTACTGGTGACAACCGTCTGACTGCGGAAGCGATCGCGCGGCAGGCTGGGATCAGCGAGATTTACGCAGACCTGTTGCCGGGGGATAAAACCAGCATTATCAAGCAAGAGCAGGAAAAGGGGCGTAAGGTGGCGATGGTCGGCGACGGCATCAACGATGCGCCTGCGCTCACCCAGGCAGACAGCGGTATCGCCATCGGCACAGGCACAGATGTGGCGATCGCCTCGGCTTCTGTCGTGGTGATCAGCGGAGACCCGCTTTCGATCTCGCAGGCTGTGCGGCTTTCGAAGCGTACGCTGCAGACAATCAGGCAAAACCTGTTTTGGGCGTTTTTCTACAATGTGATCCTGATCCCGCTGGCTGCGGCAGGTTATTTGCATCCAATGTTCGCGGCAGGGGCGATGTCCCTGAGCAGTATTATTGTCGTCACGAATAGTTTGCGGTTGAGAAATTTCGAGAAGAAAAAGTAAGTATTGAATGGGACGGCTGTCACGCCGTCCCATTCCAACAATTTCCGGTAGTTATGGCATAGAGTATTACTTGCAGGATAGGCGAAAATGCCCTTCGGCTCGCTATCCTCTGTGTCAGATTAAGACTGTCAGCTAATTTTCAATGTTAATAATTTATTCCCGTGTGCTCACCCGGACACTTCGCACTTCGATGATCACGGTGCTGGATGCGGTGAGGCAACTGCCCGCGCGATTCCACAGCTCACTCCCCACCTGATCACAAGCTTTCGCCGCACTTTATCCGCCAATATTTTCTCTTCAAATTCGAGGGACAATTATGCCTATGTTTAATCGATGCCAGTTCCCGGTTTTTGAATTTGGGTAACACAAAAATAACGAAATTCCTGCAGTGGGTTCGTGTGCCCGGCGGAGACACTGGCACAATCACAATGATGAATATTCTTTATTTCGGGATTGCTTTTCGGGCAAGATCATCCACGCGTTCATTCAGCGGATCGCCGGCATGACCCCTGACCCAGACCCAATCGACTTTGTGCTTGACAAGCTCTCCATCCAGTTTTTTCCAGAGGTCAACGTTCTGCAATTTGCCTTGTTTACGCTTCCAATCGCGTTTTTTCCAGCCCGCCAGCCACGATGTAGCCCCGTTGAGCAGGTAAGATGAATCGGTGAAAAAAAGCACCTGTGAAGGCTTTTTGAGCTGCTTTAATGCCTCCAATGCCGCGGTTACTTCCATGCGGTTGTTGGTGGTTTCTTTCTCACCACCACTAATCACCTTTTCAGCGTTTCCAGAGCGCAAAATCGCCGCCCAGCCTCCCGGACCAGGGTTGCCGCTGCAGGCGCCATCGGTATGAATCTCCACTTTAGGCAGGTTGCTCACGGTTGTTGCTCTTCATTAGTGCGGTTTGTTTCGTTGAAAACCTCCGGGATGCTGTGAAAATATTCGGCATCCAGGTGATAGATTCGTTGGTATGCATCCTGGAAAACCAGCCTTTTCCACGCCCATTCTGCTGTGTTGGGCACTGCCATGATGATTGGATTATTCTCCAAATGGTCTGGGTTTCCATACAAGGCAGCTGCCCAATAGGGATGCTCGCTGGCATAATCAGGGGCAATCGTGTTGGGGACCCCTGTTGAAGGCCATAAACCGTGCATCTCCACCAGGCGGGCTTGCTGAACAGGCTCCATCAGCCACGCGCCAAAAATCCAGGCTGCCAGCTCTGATTCAGAATCAGAATGCTGAATCGCGAAAGAGAGCGGCTCGAGCACGAGGTGACCAACCCCGCTGTCTGCATCAGATGGATAGGCGAGCGTTGTCCAGTTATCCTGGTAGGTGCCGGATTCCTGGTAAGCCGCCTGGTGTTTCAGGTCCTGCAGGGTGCCTTCCGCGACCACGGCATAGCGCTCTGAGAAGTAGCGGTAGGGTTGTGGCTCGACGCCGACCCAGGATTGGCTCGCGTCATAAATTTCTCTGAGAAAGTAAAAGGAAGATAACAAGAACAACGGATCGGTTTGGGGCACAATATCCAAATCTTTCGCATCAGAAAGATAGGAACTGTACCAGCTTAGAGCGGATTGCGGAGACTGCGAAAGCAGCAGCCCGCCTGTGCGGTCGTTGTTGTAATTTCCATCGTTGAGGTTGGCATCCAATGCTGCCTGGGCAACTTCGAGCAGTTCCTCCCGGTTTTTGGGTATCGAAGTGAAACCCAGTTCTTCAGCCCAGGTTGTGTTGTAAAGCAAAATTCCGGCGTTATAAGCTAACGGAATGGTGTAGTGGATCGATTCCCCAAACCGGGGTTTAACCCCGTAAAAAGGCGATTGCCCATCAAAGAAACCGTCAACACCAAAATTAGCGTCCATGGCGTTGTCACCCAGGGAGATGAATTGTGAAGCAGGTTGAGCTGCCAGCAGGTCGGACCCCATACCAATGACGATATTGTTTTCAACCGTCCCGGCAGCGAGTTCATCAGCGAGAGCTGAATAGCCGGCAGAAACTTCGGCTGTAACGTGGATTCCCCATGGGTTTTCCAGGTTAAAATCCCGTACCAGCTGAAGCATGTTTTCCTCAGATTCGAAAAAGGGATGACGCACAGAAACATTGATACCCCTCAGCATGCGGTGATCAAGCATTATCGTTGGCTGGGCGACGGGTGTTGGGTTTTGGGCGGTTTGTGGTGTTGCAGTGGAGGCACGCGGAGTGCTGGTAATTACTGTAGGAATTGGCGGAGTAGTGACTGTCGGTTGACAGCCACTTACCAATATTGTTAGCAGCAATACAAAAAACAAACCGCGAAGGTTCTTATTTTTTTTCAATTTACCTCCTGAGCGGGAATGGATGGGAGTCGAACCCACCTCGGCTCATACGACCCGACACTGATTTTGAAGACCAGGAAGCCCACCGGGACCTAACCATTCCCGCGTGAAGGATAATTCAGGCAGGGCTGAATTGTCAAGCAAAAATAAACCTATTAAATGAAAATCTTCATGAAACTGTTCACTGGGTCTGGTATTTTCATGATGACTATGATAAATTAGTTGACGCATTAACCATATAAGAGAACTATCGAGGAGATCGACATATCCATGAGCCAACATCACAATCGCACCCCAGATTGGGTCAAAAATGCTGTTTTCTATCAAATTTTCCCAGACCGCTTCGCCTGGAGTAACCAGGTGGTCAAACCAGGTAGGTTCGAAGACTGGGATAGCTTGCCCACACCGGATGGTTTTAAGGGCGGGGACCTATTGGGTGTCTACGAAAAGCTGGATTACCTCGAAGATCTTGGCATCACTGCCATCTATTTCAACCCTATCTTCAAATCAGCGTCAAATCACCGTTATCATACCTATGACTATTACCTGGTTGACCCTTTGTTGGGGCGCAATGAAGCCTTTTTCACCCTGCTTGAAGGCGCTCACAAACGAAACATCCGCATCGTGCTCGATGGTGTCTTCAACCACGCCAGCCGTGGATTCTTCCCCTTCAATCACGTCATGGAATTGGGAGATAAATCCCCTTACTACGATTGGTTCAACATTCGTTGTCTTCCGCTTAATGCTTATAGCAGTAAGGCAAATTATGACTGCTGGTGGAACCTCCCTGCCCTACCCAAGTTGAATGTTAAAAACCCTCACGTCCGAAGGTACATTATGGATGTCGCCCGTTATTGGATCGATAAAGGTATCGATGGCTGGCGACTGGATGTGCCTTTTGAAATTGATGATGATGACTTCTGGGAGGAATTCCGTGACGTTGTAAAGACTGCCAATCCAGAGGCATATCTTGTCGGAGAAATTCCATACGAGGCTCAACGTTGGCTCAATTCGGGTAAGATTTTTGATGCTGTGATGAATTATCAGCTCGCTCATATCATCCTCGCTTTCTTTGGCGGTAACATGATTAATCACAAGCTGGCAGAAGGGATGATGGGTTTGCATGCGCCCCACCCTGCCAACGCAGCTCAATTTGCAGAAAGGACATCGCAGCTGCTTGAAATTTACCCCAAGGAATTCTCATACGCGCAAATGAACCTGCTCGACAGCCACGACATGCCGCGCTTCCTCAGCCTGGTGCAGGGCGATGTTTGCCGATTGAAGCTCGCTTACCTGTTCCTGATGACCTACCCCGGTGCGCCGACAATTTATTATGGCGATGAAATTGGGTTGACTGGTGGGCGCGACCCTGACAATCGAAAGAGCTTCCCCTGGGATAAAGACACGTGGAATATGGATCTTCTTGACAGCGTGAAGGAGCTGATCATGCTGCGCCAGTCCATGCCCGCGTTGCGTACGGGCAGTTACAAACCAGTCTATGCCAAAGAACGTGTCGTTGCATACCTGCGTCGTGAAGGGGAGAATTCGGTTTTGGTCGTGATCAATGCGGATGATTCCGCTCAAACCGTTACCATTCCATTGGATGACGCCTTCGAAAAAAACACAGAACTGCAGGATCAGGTCGGTCCCAGGAACTTTATTGTTGAGGACAACAAATTGCTCGAGATCACAATCCCCGCGCTTACAGGGATGATTTTGGCGTAATTTTCAGCCATGAATTGATACTCTCCCCGCATCAATAGCGTATTCAATTCGGAAAGAATGTGGTGTAAGGGATGGTTGCCACGCCGTCTCGCCCTACAAAAGGATGGCTTCACCGGAACGCGCGGTGCACGTTCCCTACAACACCATCACTTCGCCAAAATTGGGAAAGGCGCATTCCCCGCGTTAACGGGCAAAAAATTCAAGCCAGGGCAGGGTTTGGAGCAGCCACGAAAATACGCACACACCCGGATAATACGCCCCGGCTCCGATCAGCCCCCCGATGATTAAATCGGAAACATAATGCAAACGCAGAGCCACACGGGAATAACAGACCAAAATCGCCCAAATCCAGATAAAGATTGTCAGCCCCAAATTTTGGAACTGGGAAAAGAACACCGCGATTACCACTGCCCGGGCGGCGTGACCTGATGGAAAGGAATGCGGGTCAGTGATTCGATAGATCTGACCCCACTCGCCCTCTGGTCTGGGGCGTCTGATTAGAAATTTTATGCCAAGGACAAAGACCGCGAGGACTCCAAGAATGAATGCCAGCAAAAACGCTTTCGCCCTGGCTTCTCCGGCGGCGAAAATCCAAAAAACGATCAGTCCAATCAGCCAATACCAGGAATCACAGCTGTGACCGATTATCTTCAGAAACGACTGCAGTCTGTGTTTGCTCTCATCGGGCACAAGTGCAGCCGAAAGAGTGGCATCCAAACTCATTAAGCGCCCGAAAAAGGACATGGGTAATCACCGCAGGAAGGGGATCGCGGCAATTGCCGCGAAAGCAACAAAAACCAACAGCATCGCCATGACCACATCTTTGGTTTCGCGTTTATCTGTCAGGGCTGGGTAACCTGACTCATTCGGTACAATTTTCCAACGCGCGCCAGCCAGATATGAAAAGAAGAAACCAGCGATCAAACCTCCCAAATGCCCCCAGTTGTCAATGACCCCTCCGGAGCTAAAACCGATCATCAGGTTTATCAAAAGCACCATAACAATACTTCTCAGGCTTGCGCCAGCCCGGTTTCCAAAAAACGACCTGTTTTGCCAAATGAAAACCGCTTCTGCCGCCAGCAGTCCAAAAATTGCGGTCGACGCACCCAAAGAATTGTATTCTCCAAGCACAAAGGAGAGCACATTCCCGCCGAAAGCACCCAGGAAATACAGTATCCCAAAACGAATGTGCCCGTTTACAGTTTCATTGTTGCGCCCAAGGATATAGAGCCCATACATATTTGAGAGCAGATGCAGGATGCCGCCATGCAGAAAAACCGGTGTGATCAGCCGCCAGAATTGACCTGCCAGGATGGCTTCGTTGATTTTTCCGAGAAACAAAAATGGGATATCAAAACCGGCAGTTTGTTCAAACAGCACCTGGATGATGTAAAAAACCACTGTCACCGCGAGGATAACCCACACCAACACCGGTTTTACACGTTTTGGTCCGACGACAAACGAAGTTGTTGGTGGAATTTCGCGTTGTTCATATTGGTCAGATTGATGATAGCTCATAGGTCCACTTTTCGCGGTTTGGTTTTGAGATGTTCCGCCCTGATAACTGCCTGAATATCAGCAATGGTTTTATCAAGATGATTTTCTGAGTTGACAACCAGGTAATCAAAGTTCTTTATCATTTCGTATTCCTGTGCGGCGATTAGCAGGCGCACCTCCAGTTCTTCAGGCGTCTCACTGCGTCTTTCCATCAGGCGGTGGATCCACTCCCCTTCGGAGCTGGCTGTCAGGAATATCAGGACGGCTTCCGGGCAGAGCTTGCGAATGGTCATCGCGCCCTGCACATCCAACCGCATGATTACATCTTTCCCTGAAGCAAATGCTTCCCGCACCTGGGATTTGGGGATACCTTTATAGTCAGAATAAACCATGGCATACTCAATCAACTCGTCGTTGGCTATTTTTTGTTCAAACTCTTCCTTGCTGACGAAGAAATAGTCCCTTCCTTCCAATTCATCCACACGTGGAAGGCGGGAGGTCATCGTGACCACGAAATGAGTATCCGAATTGGTCTTTCTCAGGAGACCTACAACAGCATCTTTACCGATTCCGGAAGGTCCGGAAATAACGATTAGCAGCGGGTTGGTGGGCATCTCGCCAAATTGCATCTTCAAATCCTCCAGGTGTATCCTTGCGCACTGTCAGGTTGATTATAAAGTAAAAAATGCGATCTGCACGGAATGCTCAGGCTTGAAGTTATTCAAGCACAGCCAGGAGATCTTCAAAGGAGGTAAGCGATTTCATTCTGTCGATAAATTGCTTCAGGTCACTGCTGTTTGCGCGCAAAGTTTGTACGGCAGGTCCGATTGGATCAGTGCCAGCCGCTCCCCCTCCAGGCGTGTCGTTGTAAGCGCCATGAAAAGCAAAGTATGCCTGGTTGATCTTGCGCAGACGATAACCGTTTTCCCAAAAATATTGGCGCCGCGATTCCATGTACGCTTCAGCCCGATCGACCTGCCCTTCAGCCAACAAAAAATCGACAACATATCGGGTCTCTCTCATTTCAAGCTGATAGTCGAAAGGCGGACCGGAAAAATCAGCCAATACTGTGCTTGCCTCTCTTCCAGTAAATTGAACCATACTCACCAGCTCAGGGTAATAATTTATCATTGTCCAGCGACCGATCTCTTTCCCCGCCAGGTTTGCCAGGGTCTCATTCATCGAACGCAGGTCGCTGCTCTGGAAATAGCGGATGCCCAGTGGATGGAAGGTGAGATAGTTGTGGAGCCATTCATGGGCAACCACCTCAGTCAGCCAGGTGAGGCTGCGGCTGCGCATGATCATCGCCGGGTAGGCTCCCAGCCCACCAACTGGCTCGACCAGGGCAGAAAGGTCAAACTGGTGGTAGATCTTATTTTCGAGCGTGTCCTTCTCAACCGCATCCATACCAGGGTTAAGGCTGATGGTTTTGATCGTCGTAATTTCATCTCGTGGCGAGATAATCAGGTTGAGCGGTAAATCGCTGACTTTGAACAACACCGGCGGGAATATCTGACCACCAACGCCAAACCCGAGCTCAATCAAACTGCGTTCAGTCTGATTCTGGATGATCGATTCTGCCAGTTGACCATATCTGTGCATTCGTTCGGTTTCGTCATTCAAAACTTCCTGGGTGCGTTGTCGCTCTTCCATGCTGCTCCGCGCGTTTGGATCAAAACTTGTGCTTTCCAGTTCTGCTTCCAGCTGTTCAACGTAACCAACCTGGTCGAGGTAACGCAATACGGCTTCTGCCTGTTGTTCATCTGAGAGGTAGCGCTCGATAGAGATTGTTGCTGCGGAAAAGCGTTCAAACAGCGATTTGACCTCCCAGGTAACAAAATCAAACTCATTCCAGCGGGTGAGAGTCCCGATCGATTCCAACGATCGCTCCCCCGGGATATTTGCGGCACTAATCATCAGGGCAAACCCAAGAAAAACGACCGTGATACCAAACCAGCGGAGGAAGCTCGGCGATTTTTGTTTCATAGTATAACTTACTGGATTTTACCTCAATTAAATTGGACATTGGCATCTGCCCGGGGAATTGCTTCTGCCAAACCAACCTAAAAATTTTCAGGTTGTATAATAATACAGACAAGAAAGCGAGCATCTTCATGAAAAATTCGAAAACTGGACCTATCCTGATCTCCGTGATTGTATTAATGGTTCTTTGTGTCCTCCTCCTTTGTTGCTGTATCGCAGCTTTGGGCATGCTTACGCTTATGCGATCCGGCGAAAGCATCGACATAAATGTTCCCATCACCGGGATTGTCGAAGTCACCCCAACGCCTTTGGTCACTCCAAACCCCCAAAATATCGACCTGGATGTAGAAGAAATGGATGATGCCAAAGAGACGATGGAGGTCCTTGAAGATGTTATCGTTCCCATCAATGACCCAATCGACCTGGCAGGACGACTGGCTGGCAGAGTGGGCGTACCAACTCAATTAATCGACGAGGATGCTCCTTATGATGCAGGCGCCCAAAAAGATTTTTGGGTCACCAATGTCGATACCAACGAAACCCGCAGAATTTCGGCAACCTTAGAATATGTTGGCGAAAACCTTTATTTCTGGATCCAGGACGGGGTCAACTTCAACGTCGGAGATCTGAATAACCTTGCCAGCACCTTCGACCAGGAAATTGTACCCACTAACCGGGAGTTTTTTGGGATTGAATGGAACCCGGGTGTGGATGGCGATCCCCGTTTTTATGTGCTTTACGCAAAGGGGTTGGGTCGCAACCTGGCTGGATACTATTCATCCGCAGACCAACTTCATCCTGACGCGCATCCGTATTCAAACGCCCACGAAATGTTTCTGCTCAACGCGGATACAGTCAAGCTCTATGAAGATTACACTTACGGAACGCTCGCCCACGAATTCCAGCATATGATCCACTGGTATCAGGACAAAAACGAAGAGACCTGGGTCAATGAAGGCTTCTCGATGCTCGCCGAACATATCAACGGACTGGATGCAGGTGGTTTTGACTGGGATTACATGCGCAACCCCGATTTGCAGCTGAATGACTGGGGTGGGGATGTCGGCTCAAACGCTGCCAACTACGGCGCGAGTTATCTTTTTATGGTCTATTTTCTCGATCGTTTCGGCGAAGAGGCTACCAAGGCATTGGTCAGCCATGATGAAAATGGTTTCACCAGTATCGATGCGGTAATGAGTGAATTGAACATCGTCAATCCCACCACCAGTTTGCCCTATACCGGCAAAGAAGTCTTCGCCGATTGGGCTGTTGCGAACTGGCTGCAAAACACGGGTATCGAGGACGATCGCTATGGCTATCAGAGTTACTCACCCTACCCGATGAGTGCCACAGAGACACATTACAGCTGTCCGACGACGATCAGCGGCGACGTGTACCAGTTTGGTGTGGATTACATCGAGCTGAAGTGTACCGGTTCGTACAAGCTGACCTTTAGTGGCAGCGAAGCCGTAAGCCTGCTGCCGTTCGCGGCTCCGGGTTCGGGAGAGTATTACTTCTGGTCAAATCTCGGCGATGAATCGAATATGCGCCTAAGCCAGGAATTCGACTTTTCCGGGGTCGTCGGACCGATCGAACTGACCTTCAAAACCTGGTATGACATCGAGGAAGACTATGATTATGTTTATATTTCAGCCACGACTGATGGGGTGAACTGGGAAATTTTGCCCTCAAAGAATTGCACATCCGAAAATCCGTCGGGTAACAGCTATGGCTGCGGATGGAACGGTCAGACAAACCGTTGGATCGATGAATCTGTGAATTTAAGCCAGTTTGCCGGGCAAAAGGTGACTTTGCAATTTGACTATGTCACCGATGCGGCTGTTAACGGCAAAGGTATGGCAATCGACGAAATCGCCATCAATGCCATTGGATACTTCACGGATCTGGAAAATGATGCTGGCGGGTGGGAGGCTGAAGGTTTCGCCAGAGTGCAGAATCGCCTTCCGCAGACTTTTGCGGTGAGTGTTATCCGCAACAGCAACCCGATTACCGTAGAACATTACTATGTTGACGCAGGGGAAGACCTGGTTTTGGAATCAGAAATTGGCGAGGATGTTGAGAGCGTGATTGTGGTAATTTCCGGCGCAACCTTGATAACCAGGGAGAAGGCAACCTATATCCTGGAAATAAAATAACCTCCAGCGCACGTTTCGAGATATTTTAAGGCAAGTTGCAGGGGACGGCTGCGACACCGTCCCGAATGTTTTTTAGGGGACGGCTGCCACGCTGTCCCGTGAGCAGCTTCTTGTTGGGAAAGGTTCAGATTCTTACGAAGTACACTGTGTGTCACTTCGTTCAGAATGACAAAACCCAGTCCCTGTTCGCGGATGCCATGCCGTCCCGGGGGGGAATACGCGTTCCCTACAACAACATCGCTCCGCCGGAACGGGATAAACGAAGTTCCCTACGACACGAGTACGCCCGGGAATTTAAATACAAAAAGCGGTCAATGAATGTCCGCTTTTTATCGTGTTTAAAACTATATACTGGCGATTGCCTCGACGAGACTATCGTAAATCGAAAAGTAACTGAGAATGCCAATCAACTCCATCGAGTCCCGCACGTTATCATTCAATTCAGCCAAAACCAGCTGACCATTGGGTACCTTCTTAATCTCTTTGAGCGCCCGTATAATTGCCCACCATCCCGAGCTTGAGACAAAACTAATTTCGCTCATATCGAGGACAATTGTTTTCCTTTCATCGACCAGATCCATGAGAGCTTTTTCGAGATCAGGCGCAGTCGCACTATCGATCCGACCAACACCTTTGATGACACTGCAACGTTTGTAATCAGTAATTGTAAAATCCATCTTTGTTTCTCTCCTGTTTTAGTATCTCGATTATATCAGGTTCCATAGACTTTCCGAAACAATTATTCAACATTCCCCCGTTGAAGTCAACTATTCTTATGTGTTCAAATATTCAGCCTTTTTTATTGAACAGAATTGCTGCGGTATAATTGCCCCTTATGAAATATCACATTTGGACCACAGGCTGCCAGATGAACGTGGCAGACAGTGACCGCCTCTCGCGGGCGCTCGGGAGCCTGGATTTCCAGGCAACAGACGACCCGGCTGAGGCAGGACTAATCATCTTAAACACTTGTGTCGTACGCCAAAGCGCTGAAGACCGCGCCCTGGGGCGCCTCAACTCGCTCAAGCCGTTGAAACACGCCAATCCTGATCTGATCATTGGGCTCATGGGCTGCCTGGTCGGTATCAAAGGGAACCAGGCGATGGAAAAACGCTACCCCTGGGTAGATATCTTCGCGGGTCCTTCCGATCCCGAACCGTTTTTACGCTTTTTGGGGGACAGGCTCACTCACTCAGATTCTGAAGTGTGGCGCAGGCAGGCTGACGAAGTGCTCGATGCCGAATTTGGCATCACAACCGAGGCTCAACACACCGTATCTGAAAATTTACCGATCGTGTTAGGCTGTTCACACAATTGCACCTACTGCGTCATCCCCAATCGCAGGGGAAGAGAACGCAGCCGCGAATCGCACAAAATCCTGGCAGAAGCCCGGGTGATGGTTGAACACGGGGCGAAAGAGTTGGTGCTCCTGGGTCAGATTGTAGACCGTTACGGGCTGGATCTGCCGGGGGAGATGCGCCTTCCGCAGCTGCTGCGAGAGATCTCCGAAATTGGCGGGCTGGAACGCATTCGCTTTCTCACATCACATCCCAACTGGATGACCGACGAGTTGATTGATGCTGTCGCTGAACTGCCCAAAGTAATGCCCCACATCGAAGTGCCCGTCCAGGCAGGAGATGACGAAGTGCTCAGAGCGATGCGCCGTGGTTATACCAACCAGCAATACCGCGACCTTGTGTCCCGCATCCGCGACCGCGTGCCTGGCGCTTCGATCGGTACTGATATTATCGTTGGTTTTTCTGGTGAAACTGAAGCTGCCTTTGAGCAAACCTATCGGCTTCTTGAAGACCTGAAAATCGACGTTGCCCACCTGGCGCGTTATTCACCCCGTCCCAATACTTATTCGGCAAAACTGCTGCCAGATAACGTTTCGGCGGAAGAAAAAATGCGCCGTTTTCGGGCACTGGAGGACCTCCAGAAAGTGGTTGTTGGAAAGATCAACGAGCAATTCCTGGGGCAAATCCAACCAGTTTTGTTTGAAAGCCGGGCGAAAAACAAGTGGCGTGGGCGCACACCCACCAACCGCCTTGTCTTCGTCGAAAACGAACAGGATCTGGTTGGCGAATTGCGCGATGTGCGCATCACCTGGACTGGTCCATGGTCATTACAGGGTGAACTGTTGGGGTAGGGAGTAAGCGAGCAATCCCCCCGCTATCCTGCGGCGCGACACTTCGAGCCGCTCTTGTCGTATCAAGCGAATCTGTATTTTTTTGGCGGAGGAGGCGCGGTAGTCTGCAGTTTGTGCATTAACCAGGCAGCAGCGCTCTCATTTATGTTTCAAAATCCTTATCCGGATAATCGCAAAGGTCCACCACAGGGCAGCCACTGCATTTTGGCTTTCGCGCCAGGCAATATTCCCGACCAAGGGTAATCAAATTGAGATGCAGCGGTCCAAAAACAGCCGGGTCGCCGATCATCTCCAAATAAGCATGCGTCTTCTCAACATTCATTTTGGCAGGTCGCAGTCCGATTCTGCCAGTCACACGGAAAACATGCGTGTCTACTGGAAACGCCGGCATCCCCAGCGAAAAAACCATCACAATCGCAGCGGTTTTCGGTCCTACCCCCTTTAATTGGGTCAGCCAGTCCCGGGCTTCTTCAACGTTCAATTCCTTGAGCCATTCCAGGGATATAGTGCCTTGTTCAGCCGTGATCGCCTTCAATGCCGCCTGGATATTTGGTCCTTTTTGCAGTGCCAATCCGGCGATGCGGATCACATACTGCAATTCCGCCGGGTCGGCATCACGCACTTCTTCCCATGTCGGATAGCGCTCTTTGAGCGCTCGAAAGGCTTTATCGCGATTGATGTCATTGGTGTTTTGAGAAAGAATCGTGCAAACCAGTTCATCCACAGCAGGCATCAGCTCGTGCCAATCAGGTTCCCCAAAAGCAGCCATCAGGCGCGTATGCACTTTTGCCAGTTTTTCGGAACGCAATCGGTCTTCTGCAGTCAGTGACATTGTCCTACTCGAAAAAACTGATTGGTCTGGCAAGCCGCAGCCGTCCAACTTCGATACCGCGGAAGTTTTTAATGACAGGTCGGTTGAAAGGGGCATAAGCTTGAGAATCCATTTCAGCTCCGAACCCCAAAGCCTTCAGAAATTCTGCCAGTATCAGGTGTGTAGCCCGCCGGTTTGTATCTCCGTCAGCGATCTTAAAGCAGATTCCGATCCCTTTGGACCCCGTAGCAAGAGCTCCAGGCTTGATACCCAGCAGCTGAAATCCTTCGGCGCCCCCCTTGGAAATCACCTTCCCCTGCATAACCTGCATTAAAACTGTGTCGACCTGTCCCGGACCAGCCACCATTGTGGGATAGGCGTTCATCGCGCGGATAACTTTTTGGCTTGCCAGTTGGGTTGTTGTATCCAAATCAACCGGATCCATCAAGCGAGCGGTTGCCCAGGCAAAACTGCTCAGAGGCATCGCGTAAACCGGAGCGCTGCACCCGTCAATGCCAAAAATCATATCGTCAGGATGCAGACCACACATCTCTGCCACTGTCTCGCGAATGCTTTGCTGTACCGGGTGTACCGGAGCAAGATAATTTTCCAGGCTCAACCCACGCAGCCGTGCATGAGCGAGCATACCGCTGTGTTTGCCGGAACAATTATGCCGGTAGGAAGTTGGCTCTTCGCCGCGCGTGCGCATGTCCAGGGCGGTTTCCCGATCGGTGGGCCAATGCACACCGCATTGCAGATCGCCAGGACCGATCCCCACTTTTTCGTGGAGACTCTTGAGAACCCGAACATGTTCATCTGTCCCGCTGTGAGAAGCGCACATGATTGCCAATTCTTCATCGTTGAGCCCAAAATGCTCAACACCGTCCCGTTCAACGAACGGCAACACCTGGAATGGTTTCATCGAGCTGCGCGGAAAGGTGACCAGATCGGGGTCGCCATAGGAAGCTAACAAGTTCCCTTCCGAATCAACTGCGGCGAGTGCCCCCAAATGTAAACTTTCAACAATTCCTCCCCGGGTCGCCTCGACCAGGGGTTCGTATCCTGCGCAAACATCCATGTTTATCCTCTCTCCCGGTGATGCAGCTCGTAATATGTCGTAATCCCCCAATGAAGACGGTTGTAAAACAGCTCGCTGTTGAATAGATCAAGCTCACTCATGCGGCTGGAGATCGCCGGAATCTTTGCCCGCCATTCCTCAAGTGGAGCGTTCGATTCGGTAAGCTTCGCGAACATTTTGCTTATGAAAGCGATATTCTTTTCCATAGTTTTAATGTGATTTCCATCAACCACCCCGCTGCGCGCAGAAACCACCTGGTAATCCTTAAATTTTCGTGAGGTCAGTTCTTTCAAATCCTGTTCCCACACCTCGAGGTTGGCATATGCCAGAAAGGGGGGTTGGTCGACAATGACGCTATCACCAACAAATACGACTTTGCGTTCAGGAATAATCGCCCAAATTCCTGCCTGGTTGGAACCAGGATGATGCTCAAGTTCGATGGAAAGCTCACCAAGATGAAGGCTCATTTTGTCTTCAAAGATGATTTCCGGAGGATGAATGCGGGTTGAGCCGCTGCCCGGTTCAGAGCTTTCAAACGGCATGCCTTCCTCATTTACCCTGGCAGGGGAAAATCGCGAGCGAATTGGTGGAATTGTTTCAGCATGCGCGACGATGGCGCAATCGCAGCCTTTAATACTGAGCAATCGGTCGTAATTTGTATCAAGGACGACCATATACCTGTCTTTTCCTGTCACCAACCTGGCGGTCGTGCCCTTCCAGGAGCCCGTATCTTCCTGCCTGATGGGGGAATCGATCAGCACTGTTCCGTGAGAATTCTGGATAATCCCGGCGGTCAGACCAAGCGAATTATGTTCTGTAAATATGTTGGTTGCGATTTCTTGCATAGTCACCTCCAGTCGGGGGAATTATAGCTAAAGGAGGGCGATAACGCCAATATCTTGGGTGTTGATATGTCAGTTAACTCCTGGTTTGCACGTCGGGCTGCCCTTTGGCGCACTGTCAGCATTCAAAGGCATACCAAAATAGGGGGATGGATCAATCGTGTTGTTGATATCCAATTCATTCAGGTAATTTCCATTGCCATCATCTTTGACAATCGATATGTGCAGGTGAATGCCGGTGGGCGAGCCTGGATAGCCCGAATAATTGCCCTGGTACCCCAGCAAATCGCCTTGTTTTACGGGTCGCTCTTTGGTTCCCGCTGGAAAGCTGGGCTCAATTAAAGAATTTCCCTCAGCGTCAGCCAGGTGTGTCATATAGATCCAGATTTGGTGGGATGAGTCCAGTGGGTCCTGTTCAACGCGGATGATCAGGCTGGATTTCCAACCAACCTCGCGGGTCAGGTAGCCATCATATGGAGCGTAAACCAGGGTTTGCCCAACCTTTTTTCCTCCAAAAATGTCCAGACCGGTATGCAGTTTTAGCAGGGAAAACGAATCATTATACAGGTAGCCAATAAAACCCTGTGTGGGAAAAACGAAAGGAGCATCGCCACATCCCGACAGCGCTTCGAGCTCCCAATCGCGGTGTTTTTCAGGGCTGCGAATGTAATCAAGAACTGCCTTGTTTCGTCCTTCGGTCCAGGTACGGATATATGCCAGGATTTTTTCCCCAAAAACCAAACTAAAGGCAACAGCACCAAGGAATAGAATCAAGGACAAAAGAATTATCAGGTTACGCTTGTGTTTCATTCGTAAGATTATACGCGCAACCTGGATATCCGTAACTTTGCGAAGGCTGTTAAGCAAGTCTCTCATAAATGTAGCATTTACGAGGGAAAAGTCATATAATACATGAATAAAAGCTCACAGGTCAAACATTTTGAAGCAAACGGAACTATTTTGGGTTCTGAAACGTCTATTATTAGTAAGCAATGATAACCAAGCAAATTGTAAAGGAGCGGCAATGAAAAACAAACGAATACTTACAATCCTTTTGGCGGTAATTTTGCTCGTGCCAGCGATTTTTGGTGTCAGCAAAGCTCAAGCCAGTTACCCAAGCTTCACGATTTCCAATGTTAAGACTGACGAAACCGTGACAATTTCAACCAAAGATATGCCCAAAAACCTGGACTTCAAGGTTTTGATGGGCGAATACAATACCAGGGGAGTGGGTGGTATCGAAGCCGCTCAATTCAATAGCGGCGAGAGTGGCTCCTTCCAGGTAACCATCAACATCCCGGATGCCTTAAAGGGTCGCGCGATGATTTCCATCCGCATAGAAAGCCTTACAGGTGGTTATTATTACTACAACTGGTTCTGGAACAAACAAGATGGCGGCACCTGGCCTCCGGGTGCGACCCCCACAACGCCTCCGACCACCCAGACTCCTGCTCCAACCCAACCTCCTGTCAAGGTTTACCCAAGTTTCTCGATTAAAGCAGTCGTAAAAGGGGAAACGGTAACCATCTCAGCTAAGAATTTCCCCAAAGAAGTGGTGTTTGTCGCTAAGATGGGTAAAATGTGGACCCAGGGTATCAACGGAATCGTCTCAGGCGAGATCACTTCCAGCGATAATGCCTTTGAAGCAACCTTTGACATCCCTGCTGAACTCGTCAATGAGCAGCGCATCGCTATCCGCCTCGAAGCCAAGACAGGCGGTTGGTATGCTTATAACTGGTTCTGGAATAACACCAGCGCAACCCAACCAACCGAAGAACCCACCCCAGCTCCAACCCAACCTCCGGTTGTTAAGTATCCGTACTTCAACATAAAGGCTGTCCTGAAGAATGAGACAGTTACAATCGAGGGGTATAACTATCCTGCAGACACCGAATTTGTCGTACGAATGGGCAAGATGTGGACCCAGGGTATCAACGGAATCGAGGTGGCAACTTTTAACAGTGGCACGGGAGGGAGCTTGGAAGCAACCTTTGATATCCCCGCCGAACTGGCTGGTTTGGGGCGAATATCCATTCGTATGGATGCCAAAACCGGCGGTTGGCACGCCTATAACTGGTTCTGGAACAATACGGCAAACCAATAATTTACCTAAGCAGCCTAAAAGACCCATTATTCATGATGGGTCTTTTATCATACTTGATCTGCGATACTATGGTATTATTCGGTGCTATGAATAACAAAATAACGATCATTGAAGGACCAACCCCTGAATTCCAGGTGGTCACAGGCAACAGCGCGCTTGACGGTTCACTCAACTGGGTGGGCAGTGTTTTGGAAGGACCGTTCCTCTACGACACCGCCTTTACCAACCTGCGCACTTTTGACTCGCAAAAATTAATCGAACGCTGCCAGGATGCCTGGGCTGCTAAACAGACCATGTACCTGGAGTATAAGGATCGCATCGGGCTGCGGCAGGAAGCCCCTATCGTAGCAGCACGGGCAATCTCAGTTGAAGAAGGTGATATGCTGCTCTTGTGGGTGCGCCAGGACCTTTCCTTTTCGGAAGAGGAGCCTCTCGAAGATTTTGATGAGGACGGCGACCTCCCGTTTTAGTCCCTCTTTCAATACTTATCCATCCAAATAAACGCAAAAACCACCGTCAAGGTGGTTTTTTGTACCCCAGGAGGGAATCGAACCCCCAATCTAAGCGTTAGGAGTGCTTTGCTCTATCCATTGAGCCACTGGGGCGCGTCTCGCGATTATACCATTTCTATGGCAGATATTCCCATGGATTTACCGGTCCATTGGCGTAACGAATTTCAAAGTGAAGATGCGGACCGGTAGAGTTGCCCGTGGTACCGGAAGTCCCAATCACACTTCCCTGGAAAACATTATCACCACAATTTACACTGATCTGGTCGAGATGTTCATACAAGGTAGTGAAGCCGTTTCCGTGATCAATAACCACAAAGTTTCCATAACCACCATTCATCCATCCCGCGTAAACGACAGTCCCTGAGTCAGCAGCGAATAAAGCTGAGCCCAGACCAGCCCCGATATCAATACCATTATGACCAGGTCCATAGTTATTACCGGTCAGATAATGAACCGCTGAAGGCCAAATAAAGAAGCCGTTACCCATAAGCCCGCCTCCGGTAAGCGCACATGCCCCCGGTCCATCCCATCCGCTGACATACCTGCCGCTTTCATCGCGTATCACGGCAGCGTAACTGATTGGCACAAGCTCCCGGTTTCCACCAGGAACCATCACCTGCGTGCCGGGTTCGATGACCGGGTTTGAGAGGTCAAGATTGTTACCAATAAAGAGGAGGATGTCATTAATTGTAGCCCCATAACGCGAAGCTACCGAACTGAGAGAGTCACGACTGCGCCAGGTGTGGTAAATACCATCCACCGGGGGAATAGTGATAACCTGACCAATCAGCAGGTTGTCCATTTTGTCCTGGAGGAGATCGTAGTTGGCATACAGAATGGATTCGATGCTGACATTATATTTATCTGAAAGCCCCCAGATCGAATCTCCGCTGACCACAGTATGCTGAATCGCTTCAGTGCGAAAATTCTGGTCGCCTTCCGTATAGAGTGACTGGTCACGATTCAGTTCACCCGACGGCATTTCAGGTTGAAATGCGGGCAAATCCGCTTCAGCTGCGACCTGTTGGTAATCTGGCGCATTCGCCAGCGCTGCTGGGTCGGGCTGGCTTTGCATTGACTGCGCGATGCGTGGTTGCCAGAATAGCATGGTCAGCAGCGCGAAGCAAAGCATTATCGCCGCAACCCATGAGGCAACGGTTACGACAATCTCACGATTTGAGTGTTTTTCGTCTATTGAGTGTTCAGACATAAGATACCTCAATCACTGGGTATACTACATATCTGCCAAATTTTCCAGAAATTCCCGGTTTGTTTTAGTTTTTTCCATGCGCTGCAAGATCGCTTCTGTAGCCACTGCAGTGTCCATTCCGGCTCCCTGGGGAGGGCTTGAAACCATCTGCAGGTACATTCTGCGCATCAACCAGACCCTTTGCAAAATTTCAGGGCTGAGCAAAAGGTCATCACGGCGTGTTGAAGATTTTTCGATGTCAATTGCGGGAAATATGCGGCGTTCCTGCAGTCTGCGGGAAAGGATCATTTCCATGTTGCCGGTACCCTTAAATTCTTCATAGACCACATCATCCAGGCGTGAGCCTGTATCCACCAGGGCGGTAGCGACAATCGTCAGGCTGCCACCATCTTCCAGGTTTCGGGCTGCACCAAAAAATCGCTTGGGAGGATAAAGCGCTGAGGGGTCCATACCACCGCTTAACGTCCTGCCAGAGGGGTTTACAACCATGTTATAAGCGCGGGCGAGTCGGGTGAGTGAATCCATCAAAATGACTACATCCAGACCGTTTTCAACCAACCTTTTAGCCCGGTCGAGGGAAACCTCTGCCATGCGCACGTGTGCCTGAACCGGTTCATCGAAGGTACTGGCGATTACTTCGGCATCAACCGAACGATCCATGTCCGTCACTTCTTCCGGTCGTTCACCGATCAGGGACATGATCTGGCGAACTTCAGGATGATTGATGCTAATCGCGTTGGCAATGTCTTTGAGCATGTTGGTCTTACCGGCTTTGGGCGGTGAGACGATCATCGCGCGTTGACCAGCGCCAATAGGAGCGACCAGGTTAATCATTCGGGTGGAAAGATTCAACGGATCGTGTTCCAGATTGAGGATCTGGTTTGGAAAAATTGGTGTCAGGGCTTCGAACCTCGGACGTTGCCGCGCTTCGTCAGGGGTCAGACCGTTAACGGACTCAACTTTTAGCAAACCCTGGTGCCGCTCAGATTCGCGTGGGGGGCGAACATGCCCGATCACCAGGTCTCCGGATCGTAATTCATAGCGGCGTAGTTGAGCCTGTGATACGTAGACATCCTCCGGTCCAATGCGGTAATTGCTGCGCAAGAATCCGATGCCCTCGTTCATAATCTCCAGGACGCCGCCGCTCATCTCCAGCCCTTCAGCTTCTGCCAAAGACTGGGCAATTTTGACTACCAGACCGTCTCGTTTGAGTCTCTTAATATTTTCGATGTTAAGCTCTCTTGCGATTTTTTGAAGTTCTATGGTAGTTTTTTTCTCGAGTTCGATTATTTCCATGGTCATACTCTTTCTCTTATTTTCTGGGAGGCAGCCGGCGAGAGAATTGTTTACCGACAGGTCCTTAGCAACCTAAAATGTGTGATTTAAATCCATAATAAAAAGTTCTGAATAATCAGGGGTTCCCCGAATGTAGAATTGAAGTTTTCTTGGTTCGTGAATTCACATGTATTATATCAGTTTTCTCGTTGGACGCAAGCAAAATCCCGCCTGTATAGGTTTTAGCAAAAACAGAGAGTCTTTCGACTCTCTGTTTTATTGAACTAAAGCGATGGTTATGGTCTGTTGATCAGCGGCAGATATTGAATTTGATCCAGGATTGGGTCTGTGGCACCAACTTTGTAAAGGTTGAAATCGAGCTTGCCAACATCATCCTTCCTGGTTGCAGAAGTGCCAATGCTAAACCAACCGTACCAAATCTGGTCGGTATCAAACGATGCGCCCAGGTTCCAGCCGACCGTCAGGTCAAATGGACTTACTGCGGGCACTGACGCGGGTCCGGTGATGCTGTAGTTTGCGCCACCAGATTTCGGAACGAAACCATAAGCCAGTTTGACTGGGTCTACTGCTCCAGGTTCAGAGCTTTCCCAGTTTTGAACCAGGATCCAGCAGGTTCCGGAGAAACTGGGTTGGAAGAGATTCAGGTATTCCATCGGACCGGGATCAGCCGAGTAGGCTTTTTGCAGTCCGGGGTGTGGTGTGTTGCCAATCCCAACATACACATCCAGATCAGATGCGGTGGTTTCGAGGATTTCAACAACCATGCGCTGCGAACCTGTTGGGCAGGTAGTATTTTTCACCCAGACATTACTGAGGTTGTCATAGGGATTGTCATTGGTGGGGTCCTGCGCCAGTTCGAATTCAGCAATCGTCGCGGGCGTCAAACCGTAGCGAACATTCGAGAGAGCAGTGATTGCTTCAGCGTTGTGTTGATCTTCAAACACATACTCACCTGTAGCTTCCTCAATATCGAGGTGCAGATGATCGGGCAGAGTCGAACCAGACACATCCGCTTTCGCTGCCAGGCTAAAGGCTGTGGTGCTGATTGGTTTGTCAGTTTCGAAGGTGTCTTCAGTTTCGAAGGCGATGCGTGCGAATTGCCATTCACCGCCGGAAGCGAAGTTTGGTTTCACTTCAACGTTGATCACTTGCGTACCGCCAGCCGGAATGGTGAAACCATTGGCGGGGGTTGTGGTTACATCTACACCATCGTTTGCGTCGATCACGATTGTGTATTCTGTTTCCACGCCAGCGACGTTCTTAACAGTGCGGGTGAAGCTGCAGCCGCCCAAACAATTGCTGTTTTGATAGGAAGGGATGTTCAGCGTGCGAATATCGCCGCCAGCTGCCGGGTTGGCTGCCTTGTAGTTGGCGTAGGTTTCTTCCATCACCAAACCAGCCAGGGCAGCTTGGCTCATGTCAATACGACCGTTGCCATAAATAAACGGTGTCACCGGGCTGAGGTCGTGGTCAACTGAGGTGCCAGCCAGGGCGGTCATGATGATCGCCGAGCGAATCGCAGCCGGGGTCCAGGTTGGGAACAAAGATTTCATCACAGCCGTAGAACCAGCAACGTGCGGTCCAGCCATCGAGGTGCCGGACATCAGGTCAATTTCACCAGGTCCGTCGTAAGCAGCCAAAATGTTGGTGCCAGGGGCAACCAGGTCAGGCTCGAGCATTTCGTAGGTTGTGATCGGACCGCGAGAGCTGCCATCAGCCACAATATCTCCCCAGGAGGGACGTGTGCCGGAAGAAAGGGTTTTCATGATATCGACGGTCATCGGGTCGTCGGCAACATCTTCCATCTCCAGACCGGCTTCCATTGAGATCATCGCGCCAGGAATCGTGACTGAACCAGTGTCGGTACCCATGATGATCGGGGCACCGGGAGCGTTGTTGTAAACCAAGCCAAGTACAGCGCCTGCATCCTGCATATTTTGGAGTTTGAGCGTGAAAGCACATTCACCGCGCTGGACAATACCAACTTTGCCGGTTAATGAATTGGCAGGCCAGGCATTACAACCCAGTAAATTATCGTAGGTTCCGCCCCAAACCAGGTCCTTGCCAACCAGGTCAACTGAGAGTGCCGGAGCGAGGTCAGCGCTGGCGAGAATGGCGATGGAGTCGAGCTCATCCGTCTCAGGGTTAATTGTTACAGGATAACCAAAAATACGTCCGTGCTGGGTGTTACCAACCACGAGCGCCCACGGGGGGAGTTTGTAGATGGTTGAGGGATTGGGACCAGAGTTGCCAGCAGAGGTGGCAGTCGAAATGCCAACTTTGAAGGCTTCAAGGAAGGCTACTTCGGTGCTGTCTTGCCATGGACTGCGGGCAGGACCACTCTGTGGACCAATCGAGAAGTTTAGTGAGTCTGCGCCATCAGCAATTGCCTGGTTGACAGCTGCCGTTGAAGCGCTGGTTGCGCAACCTGCGCCGGGCACACAAACTTTGTAGGCAATAATATTGGCGTTGGGCGCCATACCTGAAATGACCACCGATGCGCCGCCATAATTTACCTGGATGCGGTTACCAGCAGCCGTACTGGCGGTGTGAGAACCGTGATCTTCCTGGTCGTGCCCGTTGTTGCTGCCGGTCATGTCATATACACCGATCAACTTGTTATTACAAACATGTCCAGAGGGGTCAGAAGCACAGAGACCCTTGTAAACACCGTTTCCATAAGGATTGGTATAAACATAAGGATCCAGAGGGGTGGTCTGGGCAAAACTGGGATGGCTCAGGTTGATACCGGTATCGAGGACACCAACGATCGTACCAGCACCCTTCGCGCCTTCACCATCAGGTGTCGCGTCACCGCTCCAAACCTGGTCAACGCCGATGAACTCAGGGCTCACGTCGGTATCGAGCTGATAAATCTCATCAACATAGATTTCATAAACCTCAGGAAGCTGGCGCAGCAGGGCTGCATCTTCAACACTCATGCGAGCGGCAAAGCCATTGAGCACATAATCATAGCGATAGAGCACTTCAAGGTCGCGCCCTAATACGTCTTCAGCTGTAGAAATGAAGGCATCCAAACCAGCGTTGATGTGTGCCAGGTAGGCAACCGCTTGTGGGGAATTAACATCCAGCTTACCCGACTCTGAACCCGGGATAGCCGCAAAAATCGCATTATCGCCTTCATAAGCAGCCAGCGAAGGCTCTGTTAATTGGACAATAAAGGTGTCTGCTGCCCCAGCCAAATCCAGCCATTCCTGATCTTCTACTGAAACGACCGGTTCATCGGTGGGAGGCGCCACGCGCTCGGGTGCGGCAGCCGCCACCGGGCTCACCACCAATGCGGCGAGCACAAGAAAAGAAACAATCTTGGTTAATACTTTCTGCATACTTTAATCTCCTTTGGAAATATCGGATTGTTGAGCATCACTGACACTCGATGATAAATGTGGAAGTCACTTCCACAGGGTAACATTGTCGATCGCGTTCTGAATAAGACCGTTTTTCCCATTAAATCTAAATCATAACACAAGCAGCCGAAAATCGTGGTTGAATTTTCCGTTTTTCGCACTTTTTAATTTTTTCTTTTGGTGGATATCGCCGGGGCAGATTCGAAACCCGCCCCGGCATCTTTGTTGTTCTATTTCAAGATGATCGGCAGGTAGAGGTCTGCGAGACTTCCAACCTCAATCGTTACCGTAGCCCAGTCCACATAACTGCCCATAACTCCAGGCAGGCTCAGCAGGTAATATTCGAAGGTATCGGTTCCATAGAAACCGTCATCCGGAATATAAGTGAACGAGCCATCCTGGTTCAGGGTGAGGGTTCCATGCTGGGGCTGTGTTTTGATATCGGCAGATATATTATCAGCCGGATTTCCAGGCATGTCGTTTGCGAGCACGCCAGGTGCAGCCACGATCAGATCAGTCTCAAAAGCTGTAGCGTAGAAATCATCCACAGCAACGGTACCGATATGGAAAACCGCTTCGTTCGTCTCTTCGAACCCGGTGTTGAGTGCGTCGTTATCATGCGAGGCGGTGTTGACCACATCCACATCGACCAAATCTGTCACAACAACCGCATCAAAACGGATGACAATCGGCTCTACGCCGCTCGGCGCATAATCGAAACAAACCACCAGATCGTTGGTCGGGGTAGGACCGTCATATTGGTAGGTAGCTCCAACCGTGCCATCAGAATTCTCGACACCAATGGTGTTGTAGCCCGACCAATCGCCAACAACGTTATCAAAGGCGAACATGATGTCCGCCCCACTCGGAGCCGGATCAGCATCGGTCCAGGCGAAGAATTCAAAGTCCATCGTAGTAGTCGGGTCCCCCAAGGGGTAAACATCGTCATATTCAACAACCCATGCGATCCCACCGGTCAGTGTGGCAGCGGAAACACCGTGATTGAGAGCGGCATTATAGACAAAGTCAATATCGGTCATAAAGGCAGCCATGACGTCATTGGGAGCCAACGGATTGGGGAATTCCTGTGTTTCCCACATCCAGTAATTGTCGCCGTTGAAGCTGCCATTCATGTAGGCATGACCATCGTCCACAAAGATAGGCGGTACTGATGTTCGTCCGCCAAACCAGGACGTGTTTAAGCCAACACTTGCGTATTGCCAGGCTGCGCCATCCCCTGAGATGCCGGGGTCAGCACTGATCCCAAAGTCCTTCAGGTTGACGTATCCACCATCACCAAGTGGCACCTTACAGTAGGGGTCTGTCAAACTGTCAGAGATCAGGTAGTTGTTCATCACAGGAGGAACAATGCCCTCCCACAAAATCGTTCGGGTTTCAGGGTTATACGTCGCAGTCGTGCTGGAACCAATTACTTCCAGGCTGTCCTCGACATAGTCAACTTCCACAGGTAATACATCCTCAATCTCGTAGGTCAGATTTGTTTCACCATAGTTGGGGTTGAGCAGAATTTCGTAGGTTACCACATCGCCCTTGCGAGCTGAGCTATGACTGACCGTCTTTGTGACATCGTCCCCAGTACGATAGAGGTTGAATTCGGTTGTGGAAATCGGATCGGTGGCTTCCGGAGAAGCTAATATGCTGAACATACCATACCAGGCTGACGGGCTGGGCATATCAGGAAGGTTCCAGCTTATGGTGACATCATAGGGGTCCAGTGCTTCAACAGCATCGGGACCGGTTACTTCCCAATTTTCGGCATCTTCCGGATAGATGATCGCTTCAGTATATTTAATCATGTCTCCGGTGGAGTCGCCCGACCAGTTTTGGATCAGTACCCACAACGGCAGACCGGCAGGGATTTCAGTAATTGAAAGGTATTCCAGTGCTGTAGCTGTAGCCGACATGGCAACAACCTTGTCTTCATCAGGCACTTCACCAATACCAAAGAACATATCAAGATCTCCCGCGGTGGTATCTAAAATTTCCATCACCAGGCGGTCAGCATCTTCAGCCAAGGTAAAGGTCTTCCACCAAACCTGGGAAAGGTCATCGAATGGATCACTGTTGGTTGCATCAGGCAGGAGGGTAAAAATTTCATCAGTTCCAGGCACCAGACCGGATTTCACAGTTGTAAACTCTGTAATTGCTTTTGATTGGACATTTGTCACAACAGTGGCACCCTGGTCGCGTTGGGTTTCCTCTTCAACAAAAGTGGGCATGCTGCTGGGGAAGGGGCGTACAGCGAAGGGAATGGCAACATCGCTGACATCCTCACCGGTTTCCCAGGCAGCGTTGGTGGTATAACCGATCCGTCCAAAGACCCAGACTTCAGATACCGCTTCATTGGAATCGATATCAACAGTAATGGTTTGAGTTTCTCCTGGTTCAATGGTGAATTCGGTTGGCTGCACGTCGATCGCAAGGGTTTCATCAGCAGTCAGGTCAAGCGTGTAGGTTACGGCGGCATCAGCCACACTGGTAAAAGTACGCTCGAAACTGCAGACACCAACACAATAGGTGCTTTGGTAAGAGGGGATGTTCAACCCTCTGACATCACCGCCTTCAGCTGGGTCGGCAGCAACAAAACCTTCATAGGTTTCTTCCATGACCAAACCAGTCAGAGCGGCTTTGCTCATATCCAGGCGACCATTGCCATAATCGAAGGCGTCGACTTCGCTGAAATCAAAGTCTTTGGTTGTACCAGCAAGGGCGGTCAACATCAGGGCAGATTTTCGCTCTGCAGGTGACCACTCAGGGAACAACTCGGTCAGAAGCGCGAGGGAACCCGCGGCGTGCGGGCTGGACATGGAAGTGCCGGACATCAAACCGTATTCTGTTTCGGGTTCGACAGAGTCATAGGCTGCCAGTACGTTCGTACCGGGAGCAACGATCTCGGGAACCATAACATCAGCGAGTGTGAATGGACCGCGGGAGCTTCCCTGGTTCAAGACATCCCCCCATTCCGCTTCGTTCTGGGAGCTGTAATCTGCCAGCATTGTGACCGTCATGCCAGCTTCTGCCATGGCAACCATCGCATCGCCATCTTCTTTCGAGACCATGACAGCCGGGATAATCACTTCCGTCGGATCACTCAAACCCATCACAATAGGAGCGCCGGGAGCGTTGTTGCGCATGACCACTGCCAAAGCGCCGGCATTTTGAGCGTTGGTGATCTTGATATCAAAAGAGCAAGTACCGCGGATCATCAGGGCAACAGAATCTTCAAAATAATCAGCCGGGAAAGGATCACAGCCTAAATCAAAGGCGGCCCCTTCCATCCCACCCCAGGTAAAAGGCACTTCCACCAGGTCTTCAGGCAGTGCCGGACCGGCATGCGGCAAACCAACGGCAGAATATTCTGATTCGTCGCCGGGGTTAACGATTACAGGGTTGCCAAAAATACGACCATGGTTGGTGTTGCCAACAATCAGCGTCCAGGGGGCTGCTTTATAAGCAGTGGAAACATCAGGACCAGCATTACCAGCCGAAGTGGAGGTGATAATTCCAGCCTCAATCGCTTCAAGGAAAGCCACTTCGGATGCGCTGACATAGGGGCTCTGACCGGGACCACTGCTTGGACCGATCGAGTAGTTTAGAACGTCAACGCCATTTACAACAGCCTGCTCAACAGCTGAAACAGTTGCCGCGTTAGGGCAGCCGTCATCGTGGCAGACATCATAAGCAATGATATTGGCGTGGGGAGCCATACCAGAGATAGTCACCATTGCTCCGGAAAAATCGAATGAGACAATGTTTCCGGCGGTAGTAGCAGCGGTGTGAGAACCGTGGTCGCTGGCATCTTCACCAACAATTGGTTCGTCAACATAAGCATAAACGCCAACCAGCTTGTCGTTACAGACGTAGTTGTCCGGAATTGTCGAACACAAGCCTTTATAGACATCCGCGCCAAACGGATTGGTGTGGACATAACCATCAACAGGACCGACTTCAGCGAAGGAGGGATGATCCATGTTGATCCCTGTGTCCAGAATACCTACTAATACGCCTTCACCTTTCGCGCCCTCACCACCAGCGACATTGCTTCCATCCCAGATTCCGTCCACGCCCAAAAATTCGGGGCTGACGTCTGTGTCAGGTTGCCAGAGCAGGTCGGGGTAAACTTCACGTACGCCTTCCATCTGGCGCAGCGCGGCGGCTTCAGTGGGGCTCATTTTGGCAGCAAAACCGTTCAGGATCACATCGTAACGCGCATAAACATCCAGTTCACGACCAATCATGCCTTCTGATGATTGGATGGCAGCATCCAGCTGTTGATTCAGGCGCGCAAGGTAGGCAGTGGAGGCAGCCGAGGCTACATCAATTTTTCCCGAACTGCTGCGTTCAGGCGCTGCGAACAGGCTGTTTCCACCTTTATAGGTAACCAACGAAGGTTCATCAAGTTGAATGATGAAACCATCAACCCGCTGAACTTCTGCAACCCAGGCTAATTCAGCCTCGGTCAGTGCATACTTTTCCACCGGCTGAAACTGGAAAGTTTCCATACCGGCATCAGGTGTCTGTGCGATGGCAGGGCTGAATAACATACCTGCGACCAGCACAAGACTAACCAAACGTAAAAATATCTTTTGCATTTACATACTCCTTAGTTATATTCTTTGAATTGCTCGAATTTAATTCTGAAAGTATTCATCCCTCAAGGTACTTCCAGTAATTGATGAGTTACAAATTATCGTCGGGGTGGTAATAATATTCTTCTTCATGCGATAAACCGGCTCAGATTATACATTGTTTTTTTCAATGATCAGTGATAATGACAAAATTGTCGCGGAAAGTGATCTGATGATTAAGTATTCAACAGAAATTGTGCCAGAGTATAATCAACACAGATAATCATGCGGAGAATTTATGGCTACCCGATCCACAAGTAAGAAGACACCTGCGAAAAAAACCCCGACACGTAAAACCAGCCCGACACGTTCCAGCAAATCCAAAACTGCATCGAAGCCGCGCTCCGCTTCAACCCGGAAAACGACTACAACCGCAAAACGCGCTTCAACTGCCCGGCAGAAAACCAGCAAACCCGCGCAGAAACAAACCCCACATTCAACAAAAGCCCAGCCAAAGGTAACCGCGCCTGCCCGCGTTCCGCTTTCAGCTGAACGCAAAGCCGACATTAGCGGCATCGTACTGATCGTTGTTGGTCTGCTCACCTTGCTCAGTGCCCTGACAACCCAATCAGGTCAACTCACCCGTTGGTGGACAAACCTGCTTCAAACGGGGATTGGTTGGGGCGCCTACGCGCTCCCACTGCTTCTCCTGGTCCTGGGAGCGTGGTTCCTGCTTTCACGGGTGGAACACCTGCCCCGTGTCAATCTCGAACGAATAATCGGTGTCGTGGTGTTTTTCCTCAATTTGCTGGTGTGGTTTGAATTGATCGACCAGTCTTTCCCCCCGGCTGGTTCCCCCAGCGGTGGCGGTTGGGTTGGAGGAAATATTTACCGGGTCTTTGAATCGATGCTCGGCAAAGCCGGCACAGCTATCGTGCTGATTGCCTGGCTGTTGATCGCCTTGGTGTTGCTGGTTGACCTCTCGATGGCAGATCTTGCTGCCTGGGTGACAAAACAGCTCCAACGTTTTAAAGGTAAGGTGGACACAGACATCCGCACAAAAAGGGAGCACCGGGCTTTCGAAAGAGCACAGGCAGAGCTGGCATTAATTGAACCAGAGCCGAAAATCCAACCCGCTTCTGTAAGGCAAACTGCAGCCCCCGTGCCTGAAGCAAACTCCCCGTTGACCGGGTCAACCGAGCCTGAGTGGATCCTGCCTCCCCTCTCCGAGGTACTCGACCCGATCCAGGCTGCCCCGATCGATGAGGAATCTGACGAAGATCGAGCCCGCGTGATCGAAGCAACCTTACGGTCCTTCAATGCCCCCGCCAATGTGGTCGAGATCCGTCGCGGTCCCACGATCACAATGTTCGGTGTCGAACCAGATTACCTCGAATCGCGCACCGGGAAAACCAAGGTGAGGGTCAGCAATATCACCCGCCTGGCAGATGACCTCGCCATGGCATTAAAAGCCTCCCGCATCCGCATGCAGGCGCCTGTGCCCGGAAAGGGTTACATCGGTGTTGAGGTGCCAAACACGAAGAGCGCGTTGGTTTCCTTGCTGGAAGTTGTGGAAAGCCCCCAGTTTCGCGGAAACCCCTCGCCGCTAAAATTCGCCCTCGGTAAAGATGTCACTGGAAAGCCCTTTACCGCCGACCTGGCATCCATGCCACATCTCTTAATCGCCGGTTCAACCAACTCGGGTAAATCTGTTTGCGTCAACGCGATCCTGTCCGGTTTTTTGCTCAATCTCACGCCCGATCAGCTTCGCCTGCTGCTGGTGGACCCCAAAAGGGTTGAACTGACCGGTTATAACGGTATCCCGCATCTGTTGGCAGATGTGATCGTCGATGCTGAAAAAGTGGTTGGGGCGTTACAGTGGATGCTGCGCGAAATGGACCTGCGCTACCGCATGTTTGAAGCCGATGCAGCCAGGAATATCGACGAATACAACTATCATAAGACCAAAGCCGGGGAGAAAACCCTGCCTTATATCGTCGTTGTTATCGACGAGCTGGCAGACCTGATGATGCTCGCGCCAGATGAGACTGAGCGCTCACTCACCCGCCTGGCACAGCTTGCCCGCGCGACCGGCATTCACCTGATCATTGCCACCCAACGACCATCAACCGACATCATCACCGGTCTGATCAAGGCGAACTTCCCAGCCCGCATCGCTTTCGCAGTGGCATCCAACACCGACAGCCGCGTCATTCTCGACCAACCCGGCGCAGAACGCTTGCTGGGGCGCGGTGATATGCTCTTCCAGGCGCCCGACGCACCATCACCAGTGCGGTTGCAAGGCGTCTATGTATCCGATAATGAAATTTCGTCGTTGACGGAATTTTGGCGCAGTCAGAATGCGATTGAAGGCGCTCCCGAAAGACCGGATAAAGCCGTTATACCTACGCGCAGCCATTTGCCGATGACACAGGAACCGCTTTGGAAAGAGCTGGAAAAAGACCCCAACGCGGACCCAATTGAAGATGAAGCCATCAAGATCATCCGAAAAGAAGGGCGGGCATCTGTCTCGATGTTGCAGCGGAAAATGCGCATCGGCTACACGCGCTCTTCCCGTTTGATTGAAAAATTGGAAGAAGATGGCATTGTCGGACCGCCCAACCCGCAAACCGGCACGAGAGAAGTCCTGGATTGGGGGGATTATCCGCCATTAAATGAGGATTGAACCCTTCTTTCATCCTCAACATGTTGCCATCCTGAGCGGAACGATGCGAAAAGTAGATTGTAAGGTTCTTGTTGGCAAAGGTTCAGATTCTTACGAAGTACACTGTGTGTCACTTCGTTCAGAATGACAATACCCAGTTCCTATTCTCTGCTCCCTGCTTACGTCCCGCACCCACCCCTCCGATTGCCCTGCGTATTGCTCCATATTGAGAATTGCTGGCTAAGATCAATAATTCTCAATATGGAAAAATATGTTTATTTTTATGTTGTAGGGGACGGTTGCCACGCCGTCCCGCGAGTAGCTGTAGGACTGCGAAAACAGTCACGAGTTTTAGCTCAAAAGGTGTATTGTCATCCTGAGCGCAGCAATGCACGGAGTACATTGTTAGGTTCTTGTTGGTAAAGGTTCAGATTCTTACGAAGTACACTGTGTGTCACTTCGTTCAGAATGACAAAACCCAGTTCCTGGTCCATGTTCCCTGTTCCCTGCACACGTCCTGAACCCTCCTCTCACGCTACGGAGTCCGATTACTCCTGCATTTTGCATTTAAGATCTAAACACATTCATACTGAGAATTGCTGGCTAAGATTATGCAATTCCAGTAAAAATATATTTAATGGTAGAATGATATTAATGCACATACCGTAGATCGATTGGGGGAAGTTTTCCCAAATAAAGCTATCCGTTTTAGCTGTATTTGTTTGCGCGATTTCCACCTTGGGTCTATAATAGTGCCAAATCTAATTTTTTGGAGCTTTTATCAATGTCAGAAAACGACGCCGCTAATTTGCAGGAGAATGTTCAGGAACAAGAAGAAGAAGTAACGATGGAAAGTCTGATGGGGGAATTGCTTGATGCAGAAGGCATTATCGATATCCCCACAGCAGGAGAAATCCGGGATGGTATTATCGCCAGTCTATCGGATAACCAGATTTTGGTCAGTATTGGCGCTAAATCTGAAGGAATCATAGCCGGAAAAGAGTTTGATGCAATCCCAAAAGACATTCTGTCGACCTTTGAAGAAGGTACTGCCATACCGGTGTTCGTAATCACACCAGAAGACCATGAAGGCAATCTGATTCTTTCGTTCGTCCGCGCCGTAGAGGAACAAAGCTGGAAGGAAGCAGAAGAACTGCTTGCTTCCGGAGAAAGCTTTGAATCCCAGGTGGCAGGGTATAACAAGGGCGGTCTTATTGTTCCGCTTTCCACCGTCCGTGGTTTTATCCCTGCTTCACAACTCGGCTTGAGCCGCCGCTTAAACATCAGCGGTGGAACCCCGGAAGAAAAGTTCAAAGATTTCGTTGGCGAAACCATTGAAGTCTGTGTTATCGAGGTCGATCGTCAGCGACAACGCTTGATCTTGAGCGAACGTGCCGCCAGCAACGAAACCCGCGATATGATCCGCGATAAAGTTTTGGAAGAACTAAATATCGGCGATGTTCGCAAAGGTCGCGTAACCAGTCTGGCTGATTTTGGCGCTTTCGTTAACATTGGTGGTGTGGATGGTCTCATCCATCTCAGCGAAATGTCCTGGGACAGGCTGGAACATCCCAGCGAAATCCTTAAAATCGGCGACGAAATCGAAGTCAAGGTAATTTCCATCGACCGCGACCGCCGTCGCATCGGTTTGTCCCGTCGTGCCATGCAGGAAAATCCCTGGAACCAGCGCGTCAAGGATCTCAAAGTTGGACAGCTGGTTGAAGGTGAAATAACCCGGCTAACCAGTTTTGGCGCATTTGCCAAGCTAAACCTGCCCGGTGACCTGGAAGGGCTAATCCATATTTCGGAGCTAAGCGAAAACCGCATCGACCATCCCAAAGAAGTCATCAAACCCGGCGAAATGGTCACACTGCGTATTCTCAAAATCGAAGAGGAAGACCAGCGTATCGGTCTGAGCCTGCGACGTGTCGACTCTCCCGCTTATGCGGATATGGACTGGAAAACCCTGGTCGAAAGCTACAATCTCGGTGCGACAACCGAAGGCGAAACTATTGGCGAGATTATTGGCGAAGAAACACCCGATGAACCGCTTGAAGACCTTGAGGACACAACCCCCGATGAGTCCGAAGCCGCGATTGAAGACGTAATACCTGCAAACCCCGAAGTGGAAGCAGAGGTTGAAGAGACCCTGGTTGAACCAGTCGAAGAAACTGCCGCTGAACTTATCAATGAAAACATTGAAGATATGGAAGAAGCAATCGAAACCGTTGAGGAAACCATTGCGGAAACAGTTGAAGAAATTGTTGACGAAACAATTGAAGACGAGACGGAATCTGCTGAGTAATCTTTCTCAAACAATTGCGTCGGAGAAAATAATTACTCCGACGCTTTTTTATTAAAATGAACCTGATTTTTGATGCCCACCAGGACCTTGCCTATAACATGCTCTCTTTCGGGAGGGATTACAGCCGCTCTGTCCAGCATACACGTCAACACGAAGCTGAAAAGGTAATCCCCGGTCTCAACCACCAATCCCTGTTAGGCTGGCCTGAATACAACCTTGGCAAAGTCGCCCTGGTGTTTTCGACCCTCTTTGCAGCTCCGGCACGTGCAGAAAAAGTGCTCCATCCCAACCTGCAAACCTACCATTCTCCTGAAGAGGCAAACCAGGTTTATTGGAGCCAATTGAGGTTTTATCACCAGTTGATTGAAGAGAAACCCCACGCGTTTCGCCTCATCCTGACCAAATCCGACCTGAAAGCTCACCTCGAAGAATGGAATAAGCAACCTGCCGACCCCCAGCCTGAAGAATTCCTGCCTGTGGGCATCATTCCGACTATGGAAGGCGCTGAAGGCATCACCGATTTCAACGAATTGCCGCTTTGGTGGCTGCAGGGCTTGCGCTCAATCGGTCTCGCCTGGGCTGGAAACCAATTTTGCGGAGGAACACGAGAACCCGGTGCGCTCACGGATCTGGGCAGAAGTTTGCTCAGGGAAATGGCTGCAGTAGGCTTTATTCTCGATATCTCACACATGGATGAGCCAGCCGCACTCGAATGCATCGAAACCTATCCCGGGCAAATTATCGCCAGCCATTCCAACGCTGCCTCACTGGTTAAGGGTTATTTCACCAACCGGCTTCTTTCCGACCAGGTGCTTCGCGAATTGATTTCCCGCGGTGGAGTGATAGGCGTTGTGCCTCTGAACGCTTTTTTAAATTGGGACTGGAAGGCGGATGGCGGCAGGAAGGCGATTTCGCTGCGCCTGCTTGCCGAACAAATCGATTATATCTGCCAGCTCGCAGGCTCTTCCCGCCATGTCGGCATTGGCACCGATTTTGATGGCGGCGTTGGGCTGGAACACGTGCCGCGCGAGCTTGATTCAATCGCCGATTTGCACAAAATCAGCCCATATCTCAGTGAACTTGGGTACAATCGTGAAGACCTTGATCGGCTTTTTGTCGGCAATTTCCTTAAAGTGTTAGAATATGTCTTACCGGAGTAATCAATGAAATTTCCAGACCGACCAGTCCTTATCGACCCCTGCAACGGAGTTAACAAACCAACCGGTCTTTCAAAAAATCTAATCCGATCCTGGCTTACCGTCCTGCTGGTTGGGCTGATTGCCCTTGTCATCGGGCTGCGACCTGACATTTTCGGGCTCGATCGCGGTCTTTATATCGGGTTTTACCAGATCTTGTTGATATTGTTCGGTATTGGTCTCATGACGTTGGGAGCCAGCAATATGTTAAAAGCTTTCTGGGGTTGCGATGAGAAACCCCTCCTGGTCGATATCGGCTCGCGCATGGTTGCCACTGGCTATGTGATTTGTTTCTTCACCGCCCTGGCGGATGCATTTGGCTTTGGCACAAACCCCCCTCCCGAAGTATTGTTGGGCACGCTGCAAAGCCGTGGCGTCATCATCGGTATGATCGTCATTTGTGCTGGACTGATCATGATGGTTCGATTCAAAATCCCCGAAGACAAATCACTCACTGCGACAACTGAGTAAACTGGTGGAATCACCCCGTTTTTCCCTACCAATCGACCTCCTGCTGCCTAATGGTCTGCGGGTTTTTCTGAAACCAATCAACAACGCACCTGTGGTCAGCTCGTGGTTGTGGTACCAGGTTGGTTCCCGTAATGAGCTGCCCGGCAAAACCGGGTTGAGCCATTGGGTCGAACACATGCAGTTCAAAGGTACACCCAAACACGATGGAAAAGAAGTCGAAACCGCCATCGCGCGCGTTGGTGGCTATACCAATGCCTTCACAAGCCCGGACTGGACGGCTTACTTCCATACAATACCTTCCCACGCCCTGCCTATGGTGCTCGAGATCGAGGCTGATCGAATGGTAAACAGCCTTTTTGATCCCTCTGAAGTCGAAACCGAGCGGACGGTAATCCTTTCGGAGCGAGAGGGCAGCGAGAACAACCCCCAATTTCTCCTGGGTGAATTGGTGCAAAAAGCTGCTTATCAACATCACCCATACCGAAATGAGGTGATTGGGGAAACCGAAGATCTGCAGAGGTTGACCAGGGAGGACCTCTATTCTCACTATTGCAACTATTACCAACCGGCAAACGCAGCGTTGTGCGTCGCCGGGTCTTTCGACCCGGAGCAGGTGCTTGCTCTTGTCCAAAACTCCTTTGGAAGTATATCGCCAGGCATTGTAAAAAGGCATGTCCCTGAACCTGAGTTTGCTTTAACACACGGGCAAACCGTTGAGTTGACCGGAACAGAGGAGGCGAATTTTATCCAGGTTGCCTGGCGCAGCCCGAGCGCTGCTGATCCGGACTTTTTTGCCTTCACGCTGATTGAAAGCATCCTCACCGGTCCGAGCACGTTAAATATGTTTGGCTCAGGTGGAACTGGCAACCGCACCAGCCGGCTTTATCAAAACCTGGTTGAAAATAGCCTGGCTGCCTCTGTTTACGGATCATTAACTGCCACAATCGATCCGGCTACTTACACACTCTATATTACCTGTCGCCCGGACCACACTCCAGAGGAAGTTATCAGGGCAGTAGACACGGTCATTGATGGTTTGTTGTCAACGAAAATCCAGACTGAAACGCTTGAAGTCGCGCTCAAACAAGCCCGGGCAAATTTTGCCTACAGCAGTGATAACGTTACCAACCAGGCTTTTTGGATGGGCTATGCCAATAGTTTTTCGGACTATAGCTGGTTTGTTGAATACGTGGAACGACTACGCCAGGTAACAGCCGAAGATATATTGCGCGTATCCCAACAATATCTTTCCATCCATAATCGCGTTATTGGTTTCTACCGGGGGCAAAATGTTTGAGCAGCCGATCGATCTGACCAAACTACCGGGGAAAGACTCGATATTCAGACGTAAATTTGCCAATGGCAGCACTCTGCTCACCTATCCCAACCCCACCAGTCCGGCTGTCTATTTCAGGGGATACCTGCCAGTTGGCAGCCTCTCTGACCCTGTCGGAAAGACCGGTTTGTCCAACTTTGCCGCGGCAATGTTGTCAACAGGCACCAGGCAGCACGATTTCCGCCACCTGCATCTTGCAATTGAAAGCTGTGGTGCCTCTGTTTCGATCAGTTCGGGCAGCTTGTCAACAGTGTTCCATGGCAATTGCCTCAAAGAAGATTTGCCACTAATCCTGAGACTGCTGCTTGAAATGCTTTCAGAACCGGCGTTTCCACCAGATCACTTTTTACGGGTGAAGAGCCAGCTGCTCACGATGATCAAAATCCTCTCTCAAAACACTCAGGAGATGAGCAGCCAGGTGTTCGACCGCCTGTACTACCGCGACCACCCCTATTCCCTACCGAGCGTGGGCTATGCGCATACCATTACCGCGATCACACCTGAAGATTTGCAGGCTTTCCACGAGACTTACTTCGGACCAAACGGGATGGTCTTCGCCATATCCGGTGGAATCGAACCCGAACAGGCAAGCGAGCTTTTCGACCAGATTTTCTCCACATGGCACCCAAAAAATCAGGTAACCCAAGCTAACTTACCCGCTTTCCAACCTCCATCGCAAGCGATGCGCGAACATGTTACGATAAATGGCAAAAGCCAAACCGATCTTCTGATTGGAACCAATGCCCCCGTCACCATGAGCCAGGATTACCAGGTTTGTTCGCTGGGCAATAACATCCTCGGGCAATTCGGGATGATGGGTCGCATCGGTGAAGCCGTGCGGGAGCAATCAGGTCTGGCATATTTCGCCGGCAGTTCGCTCGAAGCCGGGCTGGGACCCACCTGCTGGAAGGTAGCCGCCGGGGTCAACCCCGTAAACCTGGAGAAAACGATCCAGAAAATTAAAGACGAACTCGCCCGTTACCTGGACGAACCAGTCAAAGCAACTGAGTTGGATGATGTCAAGAGTCAGGCGCTGGGGCAGTTGCCCCTCTCGCTCGAAACCAACGCCGGCATCGTCCAGCTGCTGCTCAGCCTTCAGCGCTATCATCTCAGCCTGGACTACCTGCGGAAACTGCCGGATTTATTAGCGGGAATCACCGCTGAAGACATCCTGGAATGTTCCCGCCGTTATTGGGACCTGGATAAGTTGGTGATTGCGTCCGCCGGGAGGAGCCTGTGATCAAATCTGGTATCGACCTGGTCCAGACTCACCGCTTAGCAGAAGTCAACCCGGCAATCCGCACGCGCTTTATCCAACGCGTCTTCACCCAGGCAGAACAAACCCAGGCTGGGGACGATAATGAAACCCTTAGCGGAATTTTCGCTGCCAAAGAAGCCGTTTCGAAAGCCTTGGGAACCGGCATCGGCAGGGTCGCCTGGCAGGATATCGAAATTTTGAACGAAAAAACCGGTGAGCCGCTGGTTTATCTGCACGGCTTCGCCAAGCAGGTGGCAGAGCATAAGGGGCTCACACAGTGGAGTGTCTCAATTACCCATGATGGCGGTTTGGCAGCAGCTGTCGCGGTTGCCATTGGAGAGCGGGCATGATAATCCTGGGGCTCAGCGACCTTGAAGAGGCGGTGGTTTACAGCCCCAACATCAAAGAGCGCTTCAGTCAGATCGACCTGGTAATTTCCTGCGGCGACCTGGCGGCAGGTTATTTGGAGTACGTTATCAGTATGCTTGATATCCCGCTTTACTTTGTCCAGGGTAATCATGTCTATCCTGTCGAGATGCCAGATGGAGAAATTAGATCCGCACCCGACGGAGGTGTCAATTTACACAGAAACGTGGTTTACGACCGTGAAAATGACCTGATCCTGGCAGGTATCGAAGGTAGTCTGCGCTACAATTTCGGACCTTATCAATATACGCAGCAGCGCATGTGGAATATGGTCTACAGGCTGGTGCCACGATTACTGCTCAACAAGCTCCGCTATGGACGCTATCTGGATGTTTTTGTGACCCATGCGGCGGCGACTGGAATTCATGACGAGGACGATCATGCCCATCAAGGGGTGGACGCCTTCCGCTGGGTTATCGACACCTTCAAACCCCGCTTGCACCTGCACGGTCATGTTCATGTTTACAACCCCCTGATCCCCAGGGAAACGCTCTACAAATCCACGCGGGTAATTAATACTTACGGCTACCGCGAAATAACGCTGTAAGCGTCAGAGCAGACGAAATCTTTGGAGTTGCGGAAAAGTTAGTCTCTCAAGCTACAGGCGGGTTCACATTGCAAACAACGGCACCAACATCTCATCCCGGTGCAAACCTCCGTGCCTGCCCTTCATCGTGTTAGATCGTTCTGGCCACCAAAGATACTTGCTTCCAAGAGGGATGGCAACCAAATCTCCGATTCGGTTCTCCAGGTCAGGGTGATCAGTCCCGTTGCCCAACAACTGCAAGTCGAGCACTTGCTGGCGGTTCAGCAAAATAAATTCGCCAGACCAGGCATGTTCAAAGTATTCAATCACATTATCCATTTGTCCGGGTTTGACATACAGGAAGGGCATTCGCCCTTCATTGGTTGGCGCCATGGTCAGCAAACTGGTCAAACCGGGATGATTCGCCAGGTCATAATGGGCATCCACCGGCGTTTCCAGCGATCCGTGATCCGCAGTGAGCAGTATCAGGGTTTCATTTTTCACACACTCATCCAACCCATCCAATAACAATCGGAACAGGGCATTGCTAAAATCAAAAAACTGTTCAGTCGTGCGCAGGTCATAGGTGCCATAACGGTGCATCAGACTGTCAACATCACTCCAATAGGCATACAAAAAGCGCGGTTTATTACCTGGCGTGTTGAGCAGGTCGCGCATATTGAGGAACAGGTCACTCTCAGCAGAAAATGGGTGCAGGTGACTGCCTGGCAAATGCATTTGCGAAAGACCTGAGTTGGCAATCCCGGCAGGCAGGAAAGCATGGCTCTCCACACCATAGTGCGAAAACCGCTGCCCGAGGGGTAACTGGTTCATGAAATTGGTTGGTTCAAAGCCCGCCCGGGACAACCCACCGACATCACCGCGGAAGGTGATCGGGGTGTGCAGAATATTGTTCATAATCAGCCCCAGGCTTTTGTACCACATTTCATAACCGATTACGCCATGCTGGTTTGGGGCGGCGCCTGTCCAGATGGTGGTCAGTGCGGAAGCAGTCGTGCTGGGGGAAATGCTGGTCATAGGGAAGAGCTTTCCGCGCTCAAGCCGCGCTTTCCAAAGCGGAGCTTTTCCAATTTCCATCAAACGGATTAGCTGGTTGTAGCCCAAAGCATCCACGAGGATCACAACGACGTTTTGATAACGGTCTTCAAACTGGTCGAGGATTGCATGGTTAAAAACCGGAGCCGGCAGCGCACCTGCCCCCAGCCATTTGGCAATTGTAGGGGTCAGATTTACCAGCCCAAAGCCGTCATAGTTGGGCAAAATCAGTTCATTGCCTCCGGCAGAGTCTTCAAACGGACCACTCCCCAAATGCTGCAGCACTTCCTGGTCAAATATCGGCATCACAACTCCTTTTCCATCCTCAGGCAGGTTTCAACAGACAGCCAGAATAAGGTTTCGCGAACATCCACCCGGCTTACCCAGCCGCGTTTGTCCCAACCTTCGGGAACAACCGTATCTCCGGCATACAGGTATTGTCCAAATCTTACCTTCCTGAATTTCGCTACCGCAGCCAGGGCGGAAAGCTCCATTTCCACGGCAAGGCAGCCCTTAGCCTTGTAATAAGCTGCTTTCTTCAACGTTTCACGATAAAAACCATCCGTGGTCCAGCTCTTGGTTTTTAAGTATTCAATACCATGGTCATTCAACACCGCTTCCATCAGTGCGACAACCTGTGGGTCAATTTCAACTGTTGCCGAGGGGGGAAGATAATGGTAAGAGGTCCCTTCTTCGCGATATGCCTCCGTTGGTAACAAGACATGCCCAACGGCAACTTCTCTGTCCAAAACGCCGCAGCCTCCGCAAGCGATCAAAAAGCGCGCGCCGGCACTAATCGACTCCTCCATGTTGCCTGCCCCGAGTGCCGCTCCAACACCTGGCTGCATGAAGGCAACCCTTTCACCCTTATACTCAAGCTCAAAGACGGGAGAAAGACCAGATTCTGAACGAAAAGTGTAAATCACCTCCGATTTATATTCCGAAGCAACTTTCTCGACAACATCCTTGAAGAAGCAAATAACCACTTTTTTAGGCAGCACATCAGAAACAGGAGGGTTGATGATCGCGTCAGGATCAGGGTCAAAGTTCAGGATTGGGTAGAATCCGGTCAGTTCATCCTGGTTCATAAACACTTCCATTCAATATCGTTACAGGCTGCAAAACGGGTTTTCATCGCCTCAATCGCCTGCGGGTTGCTGTCACAGAGGATAAAATCTCTTCCGAGATTCAGGCAGGCTTGCCCGGTTGTGCCGCTGCCGGCAAAGAAGTCCAGCACCAGGTCACCTGGGTCGGACGATGCGCGCACAATTCTTTCCAGGATACCCAGGGGTTTCTGTGTTGGATAACCGGTTTTTTCTTTGCTGTTGGTACCCACAATCGTATGCCACCAGGTGTCTGTCGGCAATTTGCCTTTAGCTGCTTTTTCCGGACCCACCAAACCGGGTGCCATATAGGGTATACGATCGATATTATCCAGGTTGAAGGTGTACTTATTGTTATCTTTGACGTAATAAAAGATGTTGTCATGCTTGGCAGGCCAACGGTTTTTTGCTCTCCCGCCAAAATCGTATGCCCAGATAATCTCGTTCAAAAAGTTTTGACGTCCAAAGATTTGGTCGAGCAGCACCTTGCAATAATGAGCTTCGCGGTAATCAATGTGGAAGTAAAAACTGCCATCGTCTTTGAGAACCCTCCAGGCATGTTCCATTCGTGGTTGGATAAAAGCGGCAAAATCAGAGAATGAATCCTGGTAATCTCCTGATCCAAGCACCTCGGTCTGATACGAGTTTCCGCCGAATCCCTTTCGATCGCCTTCACCGTCCTCGGTACGGACAGTCCGCAGGCTTTTACGTGCCTGGACCTTGCCAGTGTTGAAGGGAGGGTCGATATAGATCAAGTCCACGCTGGCAGCAGGCAGTGCTTCCAGCAGTTTCAGGTTGTCTCCGAAGTAAATAGTGTTATGCATCAGGCTATTTTAACACGTCCGGAAGCAAAAATGTCGAAGCATGCATCTGGGGAAAGTCCCAAATGTGGTGTGGGGATGGTTGCCACGCCGTCCCGCGAATAGCCGTAGGGCGTGACGTCTGTACCAACGAAGTAGGTATTGGAGGTGCCGGATGTTTCCATTGGCAAGAGTGTATCGCGCCTCCAATCCGCCGATGTTTATGGTCAATGTGCACGGCGGATTAAGAGGTATAAATATCGCCGTTACACCAATATTACAACCCCCTCAATACACGGCTTCGCCGGTACAGACATCTCGCCCTACGAAAAGTTGGTTTCGCTGGAAAGGGACGAGCGACGTTCCCTACGGAAAGATGGCTTTCGCCGGAACGGGACGAGCCACGTTCCCTACGAAAGGATGGCTTCGCCGGAACGGGACGAGCCACGTTCCCTACGAATGATGGCTTCGCCGGAACGGGACGAGCCACGTTCCCTACGAATGATGGCTTTGCCGGAACGCGCGGTGCACGTTTCCTACGAAAAGATGGCTTCACCGTACAAACGTCTCGCTCATTAGAACTGCGAAAACAGTCACGGGTTTTAGCTTGAACGACGTATTGTCATCCTAAGCAAAGCGACCTGCCCAATCCCGCACGAGATGCCGCATAAGCAATCCGGTTTTTGGTTTCTACCGGCTGTCACCTATGGGCAAAAAAAGTTAAGTTAACTGTGATGTACAGTTTGGGCAGCGGATAGCTTCAACCGGGATCTCGGTAAAGCAAAACGGGCAATTCTTAACCGTTGGTTCCACGGCTTGCGCTTCTTTCTTGATCGCATCACGGAGTTTATTAATTCCCTTGACCAACAGAAAAATAAAAAAAGCGACAATCAGGAAATTGATAATCGTCATCAGAAAAGCGCCATAAGCGATTACCACAGCGCCTTGTTCCTGTGCGGCTGCCAATGTGGTCCCTTCAGGAAGACTAACTGCAGCCCGATTAAGCTGGATATAAAGGTTATTGAAATCGACTTTGTTCAGCAACATACCCAGTGGGGGCATGATTACGTCAGCAACCAGGGAATTTACGATCGCGCCGAAAGCACCACCAATGATCACACCGACTGCCAGGTCAAGAGCATTCCCCCTCGCAATAAACTCTTTAAACTCATCAAGAAACTTTTTCATATACACCTGCCTTTTAAGGTTATTATATTCCAAAGCACCAGGTGTGCGGCTGTGCATTTGACCAGCAATTCTCAATATTGTAAAGCATGTGTTTTTTGTACTCGTGAAATCCAAAAACTCTTTATTTTTTCTGCACACATACGTAGGGGACGGCTGCCACGCCGTCCCGAATGTGGTGTAGGGGAGGTTTGCCATGCCGTCCCGAATGTGGTGTAGGGGAGGTTTGCCATGCCGTCCCGTGAGTAGCCATGTTAGATTATGTCTGTTCCGGCGAAGCCATCTTCTCGTAGGGAACGCAGCCCTGTGCCTGCGCAGCAAGGTATGTCCCGTTCCGGCGAAGCCATCTTCTTGCAGGGAACGCGGCTTGTCCCGTTTCGGGAAAGTCGGTAAGGTTCTTGTTGGAAAAAGTTCAGATTCTTACGAAGTACACTTTGTGTCACTTCGTTCAGAATGACAAAACCCATTTCCTGTTCCCCATTCCCTGTTCCTATTCCCTGTTCGTGGCTGCCATGCCGTCCCGTCTTGATTTACTGAACCTTCCCTCCTGTTTCGGAGTGCGACTACCCTGCATATTGCATTTTAGATCTAAACACATTCATATTGAGAACCGCTGTTACCTCTATACGAAACCGCGTAAATCAGTCTTGTCCGGTTATAATTATAGAAATTGAATCGTAGAGTAGAGTAAGGATTAAAATGGACGAAAACTTTGAAAACAACATTGAAGAATCTGCCGAAAACGTTGAGCATGAAGCCACCGAGGCTGGTGAACAATTTGAGCAGGCAGCTGAAAACATCGGCGACCATGTAGAAGAAGCTGCCGAAGGCGCTGCTGAGGCAGTCGAAGGCGCCTGGGAACAAGCCGGAGAAGCGCTTGAAGATACGCTTGAAAACGTCTGGGAACAAGGCGAAGAAGTGGTCGAAGATGCTGGCGATGAAGTTGAAAGCGTTTGGGACGAGGTCACAGAAGTGGCTGATGAGCCAAGCGAAGTGATTGAAAGTGCCTGGCAGCCTGGTGAAGAGGTTTCGGACGCACAAGCTTTTGTAATGCCTGAACCAAATACCGACTGGTCGGGACGAGGTGAAGTAACCGTCGAATCTGGCGATCAATTTATGCGGGAATCCTCCGAAACCTGGCGGGAGCATCGGCATAACCACGAAGGCGAGTTCGTGCCAGAACAAGATGAAGGTCTGGACCCCAAGGCAAGGTATGACCCCAGGATCGCAGCAGAATGGGGGTCTACAACCCGTGTTGCCGGTGCTGAAATAGCCGGTCCTCAAATTACCCCTAAGGATATACAGAGCATCAAAGCAGATCAATTTGTAGAAGCAGAGAAAAAGACAGCAGACGCAGTTAAAGAGAAAAAAGACTTCCCTGTTTGGGCAATTGTTTTGATTATCTTGCTGGTGCTGTGTATCTGCATTTTGATACCGGTTTTGCTTGTTTTCGGTGGTCTTTTCGTTCTTGGAGACATGATCTCAAGTTTTGCGAGCTTCCTGCCCTCCCAGTTCTTATAGCAAACAAAAAATCAAAAGTAGAGCTGGCGTCTTTTCGCCAGCTTTTTTTGATTACCTAAAACGATAAATTCTCACGAAGACCGCCCATTACTTTCCCCGTGGATAATACGGCAATACCAAACCCCTCCTGCGGCAATTCTCAATGTGAATCTGCAAAGATCAAAACGCAATATGCTATGTAATCGGACTCCGAAATGTGGGAACAGGTTCAATATATGAGCAGGGAGCAGGGAATCAGAACTGGGTTTTGTCATTCTGAACGAAGTGAAGAATCTTAACGCTTCACATTGACCAATCATTGTGGTTGAATGGTCAAGATCCTTCGCAAAAGAGGCTCAGGATGACAAGTTCCCTGTCATTCTGAACGAAGTGCAGCATATTAACGCTTCACATTGAAAAATCGTTTTGTTTGAAATGCCCGGCTCCTTTGCAAAAGAGGCTCAGGATGACAAGTTCCCTGTCATTCTGACGAAGTGCAGCATATTAACGCTTCACATTGAACAATCGTTTTGTTTGAGATGACAAGTTCCCTGTCATTCTGAACGAAGTGAAGAATCTTAACTCTTCATATTGATCAGTCATTGTGGTTGAATGGTCAAAATTCTCAGAAAAAGAGTCTCAGGATGACAAGTTCCCTGTCATTCTGAACGAAGTGAAGAATCTTAACGCTTCGTATTGATCAGTCATTGTGGTTGAATGGTCAAGATCCTTCGCAAAAGAAGCTCAGGATGACAAGTTCCCTGTCATTCTGACGAAGTGCAGCATATTAACGCTTCACATTGAACAATCGTTTTGTTTGAAATGCCCGGATCCTTTGCAAAAGAGTCTCAGGATGACAGGAAAAATGCTCAGGATAACGGAGTTGACCACGTTATCAATTCTGCCGAGCCTTAAGGAATCCTCAGGCTCTCCGTAACAGGGACAGCCTAATTCCATATTGGCTATGCGCATTAATAAGTGACTGCAGGGGTAAGTATTGCTCGCATCGTTCCCTGCATCGCAACCAGGGTCTCCAGTAAATGAGGACGGGACGGCGTGGCAACCGCGAACAGTGACCAGGAAAGAGGGAGCAGGGAATAGGAACAGGGTTTTGTCATTCTGAACGAAGTGACACACAGTGTACTTCGTAAGAATCTGAGCCTTTGCCAACGAGAATCTTACCGTCTTCGTTGGGACAGACGTCACGTCCTACGGTTGCTTACGGGACGCCATGGCAACCGTCCCCCACACCACAAAAAAAACTGATTCTTCCATATTGAGAATTGCCGCACCTCCTCAGCGATTCTCAATATAAAAATAAACTCTGGGTTTTTGCCCTGACTAAGTGTAAAAATGTAGGGGCAGGTCCCAATCGCGATTGCTCAATAACCGCTTACTTAGTCAGACCTGCCCAGTTCAAGAACTACGGCCAGGCATTGGAAATCGAAAATTAACCATACGGAGTGAGTTCGTCTCCCTCCGCCAATAGTCATTTTGATCAACACAGCGGCTGGGGGCAAGCCCCAGCCCTACGAAACCCTTTAATCCCTTCTGTGAGGTAGTCCGGTTCCCTGTTCCCTGCTCACGACCTGAACCCACCCCTACCATCTTGGAATCCGATTATCCACGCATTCTACATTGTGGATTTAATAAATTCCATATTGAGAATTGCTACACCTCCTGCAGCAATTCTCAATATGAATGTGTTTAGATTTAAAGGGAGAGCCGGGAGCAGGGAGCAGGGAATAGGAACTGGGTTTTGTCATCCTGAGCCTCT